>Ga0163215_100099_pt1 | contig 270730 bp, 230 predicted proteins | sample SynspAceP_FD_185934 | JGI IMG/M metagenome (GOLD analysis project Ga0163215, IMG submission 185934) | Saline lake microbial communities from Ace Lake in Antarctica - Synechococcus sp. Ace-P (Hybrid Assembly) | ecosystem: Environmental > Aquatic > Non-marine Saline and Alkaline > Saline | place... | reverse complement strand
CTCCATCCCCGCGGCAGCACGCCCCGCCGGCGCTTCGCTCAGCAAAACCATCCGCCAGGATCTGCCGCTGTTCGGCGCCCACAGGATCCGCTTCGGCAAGATCAAGAGCGGCGTGCGCATATCAGGCCTGATCCGCAAGGCGGCAAGCTCCGGCTCGTCCGCCATCTGCATCAACCAGTGCGCCGACCTCGCCGATCGTCTGGAGCTGAACGGCGCAAGCATCAGCGAACAGCTCCGCCACGTCTCGGCTTCGATCAACAACATGGTCGCCTACAGGACCGACGAGCAGAACCATGGCCGGCTTGACTACTGGTCAACGCCCAATGAAACACTCAGCCGCAGCAGCGGCGATTGCGAAGATTACGCCATCCTGAAGATGGCCTTGCTGGCGCGCCTCGGCGTACCGATGAACGCCATGGAAATCGTCGTGCTCAAGGACACCAGCCGCCGCCTGTTCCACGCGGTTCTTTCCGTTGCACTTGAGGACAGGAGCCTGATCCTCGACAACATGACAGACGCCGTTGAAACAGACACCGCAAAGCGCAGCTATGCGCCGCTGTTCTCGATATCGGGCACCGCAAACTATGTCTTCGGCTACAAGGGCGGCAAACCCAACCTCATGGCATCCCTCAAGGACATAGCTGCAATCGCACCAGGTGCTGGATTCTGAAATCTCACCTCGGGATTTCGGCGTTTCTGAAAACCGACGACCAAAACCCCGCTTGATGATTCAATCACGCTCCGCCTCTAGACCGATTTGACTGTCAATGTCAGGCGGAGCGGCCACATTAGAAAAACGTGAACTGCGTTTATATAGCGGAATTCGTCAATCTAATGGATTTAAATGCTGGATATTCGTAAGAAAATCATTCAATGCTTGGGAAAGCCTTACCATGCTTTCCAGCGGCAGAGACCCTGCGCCGCGGCCGATCCGAGATGAATGGGACATTCGATGATAACCAAGTCCGCAATTGCCGAGCTACCGTCTCCAGCGCCGCGCAGCAGTGATCCCGCCACACTGGCCGCCAACATCATCGAACGGCTAACCTATTCGATCGGCAAGGACGCCAAGGTCGCCAAGCCGCATGACTGGATGGCCGCCACCATTCTGGTGATCCGCGACCGCGTTATCGATCACTGGATGGCGTCCACACGCAAGACCTATGACGAGGGCGCCAAGCGGGTCTATTATCTTTCGCTGGAATTTCTGATCGGGCGATTGACCCGCGATGCCGTATCCAATCTCGGTCTGCTGGAAGAAGTCCAGCAAGCTCTGCAATCGCTCGGTGTCGATTTCGATGCTGTTGCGGCGCTGGAGCCCGATGCGGCGCTCGGCAATGGCGGCCTTGGCCGGCTTGCTGCCTGCTTCATGGAATCGATGGCCACCGTTGATATACCGGCCTATGGCTATGGCATCCGCTATGTCCACGGTCTGTTCAAGCAGCAAATGAGTGACGGCTGGCAGGTCGAATTGCCGGAAACCTGGCTCAGCCATGGCAACCCTTGGGAATTCCCGCGCCACGAAAGCGCCTACGAGATCGGTTTCGGCGGATCGGTCGATACCATCGGCAACGAATTGGACGAAACCCAGCGCTGCACCTGGAAGCCCCAGGAGCGCATGGTGGCCGTGGCCTACGACACACCGGTAGTCGGCTGGCGCGCAAACCGGGTCAACACGCTCAGGCTCTGGACCGCCCAGCCGATCGACCCGATCCTGCTCGACGCCTTCAATGCCGGCGATCACATCGGCGCGCTGCGTGAGAGCAACAAGGCCGAAGCGCTGACCCAGGTCCTATACCCGGCGGATGAAACTCCGGCAGGTCAAGAATTGCGCCTTCGACAGGAGTATTTCTTCTCCTCAGCCTCGCTGCAGGACATTCTGCGCCGCCATCTGCAACAATTCGGCGATTTGAGTACGCTGCCCGACAAGGCGGCCATACAGCTCAACGACACCCATCCGGCGGTTTCCGTGGCGGAACTGATGCGGCTCTTGATCGACGTCCACCACATGGACTTTGATCCTGCCTGGGAGATTACCCGCAAGACCTTCAGCTACACCAATCACACGCTTCTGCCCGAAGCGCTGGAAAGCTGGCCTGTGCCGCTGTTCGAACGGCTGCTGCCGCGCCACATGCAACTGGTCTATGCAATCAACGCCAAAATTCTGCGCCAGGCCCGCAAGGAACGCGGCTATGACGAAGACCAAATTCGCTCTGTCTCTATCATCGATGAAGGTGGCGAGCGGCGCGTGCGCATGGGAAATCTGGCATTTATCGGCTCCCATTCCATCAATGGCGTGTCGGCATTGCACACCGAATTGATGAAGCAGACCGTGTTTTCAGATCTGCATGATCTTTATCCGGACCGCATCAACAACAAGACCAACGGCATCACCCCCCGCCGCTGGCTGATGCAGTGTAATCCCGGCCTGTTTTCGCTGATCCGGGAAGCCATCGGCGATGAATTTATGGATGACGCCGAAAAGCTCTCCGCTCTCGACGCTTTCGCCGGTGATTCCGAGTTCCGCGCCCGGTTTGCCGCAGTCAAACGCGACAACAAGGCACGGCTGTCCAATCTGGTGGCTCGCCGCATGGGGATCAAAACCGACCCCTCCGCCTTGTTCGACATCCAGATCAAGCGGATCCACGAATACAAGCGGCAATTGCTCAATATCATCGAGACAGTTGCACTCTATGATCAGATGCGCTCCCACCCGGAACTCGACTGGACGCCAAGGGTGAAATTCTTCGCCGGCAAGGCGGCGCCGAGTTATCACAACGCCAAGTTGATCATCAAGCTCGCCAATGACGTGGCTCGAGTGATCAACAATGATCCGTCCGTGCGTGGTCTGCTGAAAATCGCTTTCATCCCCAACTACAATGTTTCACTGGCCGAAATCATTGTGCCGGCCGCCGATCTGTCCGAACAGATATCCACCGCAGGCATGGAAGCATCTGGCACTGGCAACATGAAATTTGCCTTGAACGGTGCGCTGACCATCGGCACGCTTGATGGCGCCAATGTCGAAATCAAGCAATGTGTCGGCGATGATAATATTGTCATCTTTGGTCTGACCGCGTCAGAGGTCGCTGATCGTCGGGCCACAGGCCACAATCCACGCGGTATCATTGAAGCGTCGCCGGAACTGTCACAAGCGTTGACCGCCATTTCATCGGGTGTTTTCAGCCCGGATGACCGCAATCGTTTCAGCGACCTGATCGCCGGGCTTTATGATCACGACTGGTTCATGGTGGCCGCCGATTATGATGCTTACGCCAAGGCTCAGCGGCAGGTTGACAGTTTGTGGGTTGACGAAGAGGCCTGGTATAGCCGTACTATCCTCAATACCGCGCGTGTCGGCTGGTTCTCCTCGGATCGCACGATACGCCAGTATGCAAAGGAAATATGGAAAGCCGGCCCATGACACAAAAGGGAACCGTGCCAGACGCCGACAAAAAGGTGCCCCACCTTTCGGCTGACGAAGCAGAAGCGATAGCTTCCGGTACGCATGGAAACCCTTTTTCTGTTCTCGGCGTCCAGGAGTTCGACGATGGATTTCTCGCTCGCACATTTGTTCCCGGCGCCGATGAAATTCTGGCACAGACTCTGGATGGCCAACCCATAGGCCAGCTTGAACCAGGAGCGGTCGCGGGACTGTTTGAAGGACGCATCACCATCCAATCGCGCCAGCCTTTGCGCTACGCGGCGACGAACTCAATCGGTGCGTGGGACGTCGACGACCCGTACTCCTATGGCCCAGTGCTCGGTCCGATGGATGATTATTTCATCGCCGAAGGCTCGCATTTGCGGCTCTTCGACAAGATGGGTGCGCATCTGATCCACCATGAAGGCACAGACGGCGTGCATTTTGCCGTCTGGGCGCCGAATGCGCGGCGTGTCTCGGTCGTCGGTGATTTCAATGATTGGGATGGCCGGCGCCACGTTATGCGCCTCCGGTCCGATGTCGGGGTCTGGGAGATCTTCGCGCCCGGCGTCAAACCCGGCTCAGCCTACAAATATGAAATAATCGGCCCCGACGGCGAGGGATTGCCGCTCAAAGCCGACCCCTTTGCCCGCCGCGCCGAACTGCGCCCGGCAACGGCATCAATCGTTGCGTCCGACCTCAGCCATGATTGGGGCGACAGCGCCCACCGCGCCCACTGGAGCAAGGTCGATGCCCGCCGCCAGCCCATATCGACCTATGAAGTGCATCCCGGTTCCTGGCGCAGACGTGCTGATGGATCGTTTATGTCCTGGGACGAAATGGCGGACGAACTGATCCCCTATTGCGTGGAAATGGGCTTCACCCACATCGAGTTCCTGCCGATCTCCGAGCACCCTTATGATCCCTCCTGGGGTTACCAGACCACAGGTCTTTACGCACCGTCCGCCCGTTTCGGCGAACCGGAGGGTTTCGCCCGTTTCGTTGATGGCGCGCATCAGGTAGGCGTCGGCGTACTTCTGGATTGGGTGCCCGCACATTTCCCCACCGACGCCCACGGCCTCTCGCATTTCGATGGCACAGCACTCTATGAGCATGCTGATCCACGTCAGGGCTTTCATCCTGACTGGAACACCGCGATCTACAATTTCGGCCGCCGCGAGGTGTCATCGTTCCTGGTCAACAATGCAGTGTTCTGGGCCGAGACCTACCATATCGACGGCCTGCGGGTGGATGCCGTCGCATCGATGCTCTACCTCGATTACTCCCGCAAGGAAGGCGAATGGATCCCCAACAAGGATGGTGGGCGGGAAAATCTCGATGCTGTCGAATTCCTCAAGAAAATGAATAAGGCAGTGTACGGCAGCCATCCGGGCATCGTCACTATCGCCGAGGAATCGACCTCCTGGCCCAAGGTCTCCGCTCCGGTTTACGAGGGCGGGCTTGGCTTTGGCTTCAAGTGGAACATGGGCTTCATGCATGACACCCTGTCCTACATGCAACGCGACCCGATCTACCGGAAACACCACCACAACGATATGACCTTCGGCCTGCACTACGCATTCTCGGAGAATTTCGTTCTGCCGATTTCCCACGACGAAGTGGTGCATGGCAAAGGCTCGATGCTGACCAAGATGGCTGGCGACGAGTGGCAGAAATTTGCCAGCCTCAGAGCCTATTACGGCTTCATGTGGGGCTATCCCGGCAAGAAACTCTTGTTCATGGGCCAGGAATTCGCCCAGCGCGGGGAATGGAGCGAGGCTCGCCAGCTTGACTGGGATCATCTCGATGATCCGCGCCATCACGGCATGCAGGATCTGGTTCGCGACCTCAACCGGCTGTACACTCGGACACCCGCTCTGCACGCACGCGATTGCGAGCCGGAAGGCTTCGAATGGCTGATCGCCAATGACAGCGCCAACTCGGTGTTTGCCTGGGTCCGACAGGCACCCGGCGAGCAACCGGTAGTCATCGTGTCAAACTTCACGCCCAATGTCCTGACAGGTTATCAGGTTCCGATGCCTCATGACGGTATCTGGCGTGAAATCTTCAATTCGGATTCCACCATTTATGGCGGCTCCGGAAAGGGCAATTTGGGTGAGGTGATGACACAGCTGGAGGATGACCGCGCAATCGCCGAGCTGACGCTGCCGCCACTGGCAACAATGATGTTCATGCCCGGCTAACCCGGGCGACTGGCCAAAAGGGGAGATAAGAAATGGAACAGAAAAGGGTTCAACCGCTGGCGCGCGACGCCATGGCCTATGTTCTAGCCGGTGGCCGCGGCAGCCGCCTGAAGGAACTCACCGATCGGCGCGCCAAGCCCGCAGTCTATTTCGGCGGCAAATCGCGGATCATCGATTTCGCTCTCTCGAATGCCCTGAATTCCGGTATCAGGCGTATCGGTGTTGCCACCCAGTACAAGGCTCATTCGCTTATCCGGCATTTGCAGCGAGGCTGGAATTTCCTGCGACCAGAGCGCAACGAGAGCTTTGATATCCTCCCGGCCAGTCAGCGGGTGTCGGAAACCCAATGGTATGACGGCACAGCCGACGCCGTGTTCCAGAACATCGACATCATCGAAGGCTATGATCCCAAATTCATGGTCATTCTGGCGGGTGATCACATCTACAAGATGGACTATGAATTGATGCTGCAGCAGCATGTCAATTCAGGCGCCGATGTCACCGTTGGCTGTCTTGAAGTGCCACGCATGGAGGCGTCTGGTTTCGGCGTCATGCATATCAACGACAGCGACGAGATCATCGCCTTTGTCGAGAAACCCGCCGATCCGCCGGCCATGCCGGACAAACCGGACATGGCTCTGGCATCGATGGGAATTTATGTCTTCAACACCGCTTTTCTGATGGATGAACTGCGCCGTGATGCCGTAACACCCGGCTCAAGCCGCGATTTCGGCAAGGACATCATTCCCTACATTGTCGAGAACGGCAAAGCCGTGGCGCACAGATTTGCCGAATCCTGTGTCCGTGAAACGCCGGAGAAAGAAGCCTATTGGCGCGACGTGGGCACTATCGATGCCTATTGGCAGGCCAATATCGATTTGACCGATATTCTGCCGGAGCTTGATCTTTATGACCGGTCATGGCCGATCTGGACCTATGCGGAAATCCGGCCACCGGCAAAGTTCGTGCACAATGAAGAGGGCCGCCGCGGTATGGCGCTATCCTCGCTGGTGTCAGGCGACTGCATAATCTCCGGCTCGGAAATACATCGCTCATTGCTCTTCTCAGGGGTTTTGTGCCGTTCCTACTCGAACTTGAACGAGGCGGTGGTGCTGCCTGAATGTGTGATTGGCCGGCACGCCAACCTGTCCCGGGTAGTGATCGACCGGGGCGTCAAGATTCCCGCCGGCCTTGTTGTTGGCGAAGATCCCGAACTCGACGCCAGCCGTTTCCATCGCTCTGAATCGGGGATATGTCTGATCACTCAAGACATGCTTGACCGTGCGGGGTTGTTCTACGAATGAAAGTTCTCTCTGTCGCCTCCGAGGCATATCCGCTGATCAAGACCGGCGGTCTGGCCGATGTCGCAGGCGCCCTGCCCGCAGCCTTGGCAGCCCAAGGGGTGGATATGCGGGTCCTGATTCCGGGCTACCAACAGGTGATGGCAAAGCTCCGCAATCCGGTGCCACTGGTCAAGTTTGACGATCTGCTTGGTGTCAGAGCCACCATCCTTGCGAGCACAATTGACGGGGTGGACTATCTCGTGCTTGACGCGCCGGAATTGTTCGATCGCGATGGCGGCCCCTACACCAACGCGGCAAACGCCGATCATCCTGATAACTGGCTGCGCTTTGCCGCTCTTAGCCGCGCGGCGGCCAACATCGCCGAAGGTGCGCTGGATGACTGGACGCCTGACATCGTCCATGCGCATGACTGGCAGGCTGGTCTGACACCGGTCTACATGATGCAGGGCCAGGCTTCAGCCACTCCGACCGTGATGACCATTCACAACATCGCGTTTCAGGGGCAGTTCGGACCTGACATTTTCCCCAAGCTCGGCCTTCCGCAATCGGTATTCTCCGTCGATGGTGTTGAGTACTATGGCGATGTCAGCTTTCTCAAGGGCGGACTGCAAATGGCGACCGCCATCACCACGGTCAGCCCGACCTATGCCCAGGAAATCCGCACGTCTGGCTTCGGCATGGGGCTGGACGGTTTGATCAATGCCCGCGCGGATAGCTTGCACGGCATCGTCAACGGCATCGATACCGAGATCTGGGATCCATCCGCGGATCAGATGATTGCCGCCAATTACAGCCACTCGAAAATGAAAAAGCGTCAGGCCAACCGCAAGGCTCTCGCTGAATACTTCGGGTTCGAAGATACAGATGGGCCGGTCTTCACTGTGGTCAGCCGGCTGACCTGGCAAAAGGGCATCGACGTGCTCACCGAGCTTGCTGACGACATTGTTGCCATGGGCGGAAAACTGGCCGTGCTCGGTTCCGGCGATCAGGCACTTGAAGCCGCGCTTAAATCCGCTGCAGAACGGCATCCCGGACACGTGGGATTGGTGATCGGCTACAACGAGGCCCTGTCTCATCTCATGCAGGCCGGGGGCGATGTGATCCTTGTTCCGTCTAGGTTTGAGCCCTGCGGCCTGACCCAGCTTTATGGGCTGCGTTATGGCAATGTTCCGGTGGTGGCACGCACCGGCGGTCTTGCTGACACGATCATCGACGCCAACGAGGCAGCAAATGCCGCCGAGGTTGCAACCGGGTTTCAGTTTTCCCCGGTCACGCCCGATGCCTTGCGCGAAGCACTGCGCCGCGCTGTCCGGGCATTTTCCGAACCCAAGGTATGGGCACAACTTCAGAGCCAGGGCATGAAGGCGAATGTCTCATGGGATCGCAGCGCCCTGCGCTATGCCAACCTTTATACCGAACTGCTTGCCTCAAAGAGTGAAAATCAATGAACCGGACTGTATCCGTCACCCCCTTCCCTGACCAGAAGCCCGGGACCTCCGGGCTCCGCAAGAAGGTCCCGGTCTTCCAGACGCAGGGCTACACTGAGGCCTTCATCCAATCGATCTTTGACAGTCTCGACGGGATCGAAGGCAAGTCCCTAGTCATCGGCGGTGATGGCCGGTTTTACAATCGCGAGGTCATTCAGACAGCGATCCGCATGGCAGCGGCCAACGGTTTCGGCCGCGTTCTGGTCGGCCAGGGCGGAATTCTGTCGACACCGGCAGCCTCGCACCTGATCCGCAAGAACAAGGCTTTTGGCGGGCTGATATTGTCTGCAAGCCACAATCCGGGTGGCCCCAGCGAAGATTTCGGCATCAAGTACAACATCTCCAATGGTGGACCGGCGCCGGAAAAGATCACCGATGCAATCTATGCCCGGACCCAGACCATCGACCGTTATCTGATTGCTGATTTTGGTGATGTGGATCTGGACAAGATCGGGAGTTTCGAAGCTGGCGGGATGACAATCGAAGTGGTTGATCCAGTCACCGACTACGCCGAGTTGATGGAAACATTGTTCGATTTTGACGCAATCCGTGCGCTCGTGGCGGGCGGCTTCAAGGTCGCCTTCGACGCAATGCACGCCGTTACCGGTCCCTATGCCAATGAAATCCTGGTGCGGCGTCTCGGCGTCGATGCAGCATTGGTCTTCAATGCAACACCGCTGGAAGATTTTGGCGGCCACCATCCCGATCCAAATCTGGTACACGCCAAGGCACTATATGATTTGATGATGGGCTCAAATGCCCCCGATTTCGGCGCGGCTTCTGATGGGGATGGTGACCGCAACCTGATCATCGGCAAGGGCATATTCGTAACCCCATCGGACTCGCTTGCGATGCTGGCTGCCAACGCCCACCTTGCTCCGGGTTACAAGGATGGACTCAAGGGCATAGCCCGCTCAATGCCGACCAGCGGTGCTGCCGACCGGGTCGCGGCAAAACTCGGGGTCGAGATGCATGAGACGCCGACCGGGTGGAAGTTTTTCGGCAATCTGCTCGACGCCGGACGCTGCACCATTTGCGGTGAGGAAAGTGCCGGCACCGGCTCGGATCATGTCCGCGAGAAGGACGGGCTCTGGGCCGTGCTGCTGTGGCTTAACATACTCTCAGTACGGCGCCAGAGCGTAATGGAAATCGTTCAGGATCACTGGGCCGAATATGGCCGGACCTATTATTCCAGGCATGATTACGAGGCCATAGAGACAAGCAGCGCAAATCAGCTGATGGCAGCGCTTGAGGACCGGATCGCTTCTCTACCAGGCCATCAGACAGGGTCGTTGACGATCGAAAAGGCCGACAGTTTTGCCTATCACGATCCAGTCGATGGGTCGGTCAGCCGCAATCAGGGGCTTCGGGTCTTTTTCGAAGGCGGATCACGCCTGGTCTATAGACTGTCGGGCACAGGCACCTCAGGTGCGACATTGCGGATTTACATGGAGCACTATGAACCTGATCCAGCTCATCACGATCAGGAAACCCAAGCAGCTCTTGCTCCATTGATTGAAGCGGCAGAGGCACTGGCAGAAATCAGCACGCGGACAGGGCGTGACGCCCCCACTGTCATCACCTGATGAGCGAGCTCACTGATTTCAGCATGCCGGGGCACCCCGGTGCGGAACTGACCGCCGATGGCGCCCGTTTCACCGTGCGCGCGCCGCAGGCGTCGTCAGTCACACTCTGCCTGTATGATCGGTCGGACCGGGAGATTGAGCGCCATGGCCTTGAAAATGCCGGCAGCGGTCTGTTCACAGCCTTTGTGCAAGGGCTTGAGGCGGGGACACGCTACGGCTTGCGAGCCGATGGTCCCTGGCAGCCCGAAGCAGGGCACCGTTTCGATCCTTCAAAATTGCTCGTTGACCCCTACGCGATCCGGCTCGATCGTCCCTTCTCCTATGATCCGAGGCTTGGAGAATTCGGCGACGATACTCAAAGTATCGTGCCGAAAGCCATTCTGGAAACGCCGTTGCCACCGCTCAACCCGGGCCGACCCCAGTTTGAACCCGGCGGGCTGATCTACGAAGTGCCAGTCCGCGCTTTCACAATGCTGCATCCCGACGTGCCGGAATCGGACCGCGGGACAGTTCGGGCACTGGCGCATCCCTCCATCATCGATCACCTGCGTAAGCTTCACGTCAGCGCGGTTGAACTGATGCCCATTGCGGCCTGGATCGACGAACGGCATCTGCCCCCATTGGGACTGACCAATGCCTGGGGATACAATCCGGTGACCATGCTGGCGCTCGATCCCCGCCTCGCCCCGGGTGGCATTGCCGATCTCCGCTACGCGGTCGAAGCGCTGCATGCGGCCGGCATCAGTGTCATTCTTGATGTTGTTTTCAACCACACCGGTGAAAGCGACATCCATGGCCCCACCCTGTCGCTGCGCGGGCTTGGCAACCCAACCTACTACCGCCACGACAACCATACTCCGGGTACTTTGATCAACGATACAGGCTGCGGCAATACACTGGCCTGCGACCGGCCCGAGGTTCAGGAACTGGTGCTCACCGCGATGCGCCACTTCGTGACACAGGCAGGAATTGACGGCTTCCGCTTCGATCTCGCCCCGATCCTCGGCCGTGACGCGAACGGCTTTTCCCCCGAAGCCAGGTTGTTGCAACTCATCGTCGATGATCCCGTCCTGCATGATAGGGTGCTGATTGCTGAACCTTGGGACATTGGCCCGGGCGGCTACCAGCTTGGCAATTTTGGCACGCCATGGCTCGAATGGAACGATCACGCCCGCGATGACATTCGCCGCTACTGGCGAGGCAATGCGGCCATGACCGGCGCTTTGGCAACGCGACTTTCAGGTTCGTCCGATATTTTTGCCCGAAACAGTGCCACCAGAACCCGCAGTATCAATTTCGTTGCCGCGCATGACGGGTTCCCCTTGGGCGATCTGGTGTCTTTTGAAAAGAAACACAATGAAGCAAACGGCGAGGACAACCGCGATGGGCATGGTGCCAACTACTCCTGGAACAACGGGGTGGAAGGTCCAAGCGAAGATGCCGCGATTCTTGCTTCACGCGAGGCCGATGCCCAGGCGCTGATCGCCACACTGTTTGCCAGCCGGGGCACTATCCTGCTGACCGCCGGCGATGAATTCGGACACAGCCAGAGCGGCAACAACAACGCCTATGCCCAGGACAATGCCATCACCTGGCGCAATTGGAATGAGCTCAATCACGACCGGTTGGAATTCACCCGTGCCTGGGCCTATTTGAGGGCGGAATCACCGCTGCTCAGGCGTTTGGACTTCCTGAAAGTCAGTGACGACTCCCCATATCACGATCAGGTCTCGTGGTTGACAACCGATGGCCACCCGATGGAACCGGTTGACTGGGAAGACCCGGGCCGGGATGGTTTCATGATGGTACTCGGACCACCAGGTCAACGCTTGACCGTGGTGTTCAACCGCGCTCATGCGGAAATCCGCTGCGTACTTCCCGGCACCGCCGGTCTGTGGTGTCCTGCAAGCCCGCGCGCTTCTATTGAAAAGGCGATCCCACCGCGATCAGTGGTTTGCTGGCGGGAAATGCCCGGCTGAAGACTGAATGCAGATGGATGTAAAGCGGTAACAGTCTTCAGGTTTCGAACCAGGCGCGAATTCATTAAGCTGATGCATTGATTGATGTATCCTTATATTGGATGCAGAACCGACATACGTTTGAAATTGGGAGATTTACGTGCAGCGAGTGATTTCAATTACGGAGATCAAGGATCTCGTCGGAACCGAACTCGGAGTATCCAAATGGATGGATGTGCCGCAATCGCGTATTGACACCTTCGCCGATGCCACCGACGATCACCAGTTCATCCATGTTGACCCCGTCCGCGCGGCCGAAACTCCCTTTGGTGGAACCATTGCCCACGGCTTCCTGACGCTCTCCATGCTGTCCGCCATGCACACCGACGCCGTCCCGCGGTTGCGCGAGGACCATTTTGGCATCAACTACGGTTTCAACAAGGTCCGCTTCATGATGCCGGTGCCAGTTGATGGTCGTATCCGCGGCCGGTTCTTCCTCAAGGAGGCGCGGCTGCGCGGTCCCGGCAGGATGATGACGACCTTTGATGTGACGATTGAAATCGAGGGTGTGAAGAAACCGGCCATGACAGCCACATGGCTGACCATCATCCAGTTCGACCCCAAGGATTGGGTGGAGAATTAAAAAAGTCTCCACAAGTGATATGAAAGCACCTGCGGAGACAACCAAACGCCTCGGCAAAGGCTACGCCAGGCAATCCTTGGCGGCTTCCGACAGCATGCCCAAGGCGTAGTCCGAGAATGATCGCCAGCATTCGACCCGGAATTCTGTATCCCCGGTTCGAATGATAACTACCTCGATTTTCCCCATCACTGAGCGGGTGGCTGAACCGGCCGGAAACACCTTGTCGCTCAGGTTCTGCGGACAACCACTTTGCAATGTGGCTCGAGCGCCCTTTCCCGTGACCAGAATCGCGGTGTTGCGGTGGGATATATCAACGGCGGAATGCAACACCTTGGCCTTGGTCAAATCGGCCAGCGGATCACCATTCTCGTCAATGATCAGCCATTCGTTAGGCCCAAGCCAGGCGGCGAGACGCCCCTTGTCATTGCGCATCGATGTTTTCGGCACCATCGGCAACTCAAGACCCAGCGCTTTGGACAGAGCCTTGGCGCCGGCCGGGTCCGCTCTCAGCGAAATTCGGTTTGCAGGGGCTGCCGGTGTCAGTGCGACGCCAGCTGCGCCGCCGATGCGCCCCGAAAGCGGTTCGGTGCGGGTGATGTGAGCGATATCAGCCATTCAGGCGCACTCCCTCTTTGTCGATGAAAACAGTATCCGTGATTTCCACTTCGATGGTGCGCTCGGGCATTGGCACATAAAGTGTCTTGCCCATGAGCGCACGCCCGTCAATCACCACGCCCATCGCGATCGACCGGCCGCAATTCTCCGACCAGTAGGAGGATGTCACATGCCCGATCATGGTCATAGGCACAGTCTGATTAGGATCGGCAACAATCTGCGCGCCTTCTTCCAGAACAATGTTCGGGTCTTTGGTGGTCAGGCCAACCAGTTGCTTGCGCCCGCTCCCGATCAAGTCAGGCCGCTTCATGCCACGTATGCCGACAAAGTCCGGCTTTTTCTTCGCAACAGCCCAGTTCAGTCCGGCATCATCCGGCGTTACCGTGCCATCAGTGTCCTGCCCAACGATGATGTAACCCTTCTCGGCCCGGAGCACGTGCATGGTCTCGGTTCCATAAGCACAGGCGCCAAGCGGCTCCGCCCGCTCCCAAAGCGCCTTCCACACCGCTTCGCCATAATCAGCCGGCACATTCACCTCGTAGCCTGCTTCACCGGTAAACGACATCCGGAACAGACGTGTCGGCACACCGCAGATCTTGCCCTCACGCAAGCTCATATGCGGCATTGCGTCATTGGAAAGATCAATACCGTCAACCAGCGGCGCGATGATCTCGCGTGCTTTTGGTCCCTGCACCGCGATCACCGCCCATTGCTCGGTCGTTGATGTCAGCCAGACTTTGAGATCCGGAAATTCGGTCTGCAGATAATCTTCCATGTGCTGCATGACCCGCGGCGCACCGCCGGTGGTCGTGGTCACATGGAACCGGTCCTCGGCCAAGCGCCCGACCACGCCGTCATCATAGATGAAGCCGTCCTCGCGCAGCATGATGCCGTATTTGCAGCGTCCCGGCTGCAGCTTGTCCCAGCCATTGGTGTACATCAGATTGAGGAACTGGGCCGCATCCGGACCGACAACCTCGATCTTGCCCAGCGTCGTGGCATCGAACATGCCCGCACTTTCGCGCACCGTCCGGCACTCGCGATTGACCGCCTGATGCATGTCCTCGCCCGCACGCGGGTAATACCAGGCCCGCTTCCACTGCCCGACATCCTCAAACACCGCACCATGGGCTTCTTCCCAACCATGCATCGGCGTCCGCCGCGTCGGATCGAACAGATCGCCACGCGAATGATTGACGATCGCACCGAAGGTCACCGGCGTATAGGGCGACCGGAACGTTGTCAGACCAACCTTAGGCAGCGGCTTGTCGAGCATCTCGGCAGCAATCGCCAGGCCGTGAATGTTCGACGTCTTGCCCTGATCGGTGGCCATGCCGTTCGTAGTGAAGCGTTTGACATGTTCGATCGAGTGCATGCCTTCGCGCACGGCAAGCCGGATGTCCTTGGCGGTGACATCGTTCTGGAAATCGACAAAGGCTTTCACCGTCGTGTCGGCACCCGCACCTGCGGCCGATCCCATCATGCTTCCAACCCATGAGGTCTGTGTTTCCGCCTCCGGCGCAGTCCAGGATTTCCTGACCTTGGAACCTGCAGCTTTCGCCGCGTCATGACCGGCCTTTGCCGCACCGGTAATTGCATCAGCCAGATCATCGACGCCATTGCAGGCGCCAATGCTGACACAATCCTGAACATTGCGGCCGGGCAGAAAGCGCAGGCTTTCCTCATCCCAGACGACCTTGCCGCGCGATTGCGAATACATGTGAACCGAAGGGGTCCATCCCGACGACATGATCAGCGCATCAATCGGAATGTCCCGAGTCGACCCACCTGACGACTTGCCGACCTTCATCGATTTGACGCGCAGATTGCCTGACGTATCGAGCACCGCCTGTCCGGCCAGAACCTCTATGCCGAGCTCTTTTGCACGCGCCACCAGGGCCGGGTCAGGATCGGGACGGACATCGACAATCGCCGGAACCGAAACGCCCGCCTGCTTGAGATCGAACGCAGCAGACCAGGCCGAATCGCAGGCCGTGTAGACCCCGACCTTGGCGCCGACTGCAACGCCATAATGATTGAGATAGGCGCGCGCCGCCGAGGCCAGCATGATGCCGGGGCGGTCATTGTTGGCAAATACCATATGCCGCTCTATCGCGCCGGTGGCGATGATCACCTGCTTGGCCCGAACCTGCCAGAGCCGTTCACGTGGCAAGGCCTGATCAGGATTGGAAAGATGTTCGGTCACCCGCTCCAGAAGCGCGACGTGGTTTTGTGCCTGATAGCCAAACGCAGTAGTGCGCGTCAGCACCCGGACATTGTCCATGGCACGCAGTTCAGCGGTCACCGCTTGCGCCCAATCCCAGCCCGATTGGCCATCGATTGTCGCATCGGTCTCATGATGAAACGCACCGCCTGTTTCGGGCTGCTCATCACACAGGATCACCTCGGCTCCGGCATGGGCGGCAGAAAGCGCTGCCGAGAGACCGGTGGCGCCGCCACCAATCACCAGAACGTCACAATGGACGAAATGATTGGCATAATGGTCCGGATCCGGCTCCTTTGGAGCTACGCCAAGACCCGCTGCGGCGCGAATAATCGGCTCATAGACCTTCTTCCAGGCCGCTTTCGGCCACATGAAGGTCTTGTAGTAGAACCCGGCAGCGAAGAACGGCGAGGCCAGGTTGTTCAATCCACCGACATCAAAAGCCAGTGACGGCCAGCGGTTTTGCGACCGAGCCTTCATGCCATCATAGACTTCCTGCACTGTTGCCCGGATATTCGGTGTCCGCCGAACACCATCACGGCCGACATCCATCAGCGCGTTGGGCTCTTCCGGACCAGCCGACAGCATACCGCGCGGCCGGTGATATTTGAAGGAACGCCCGGTCAGGTGAATGCCGTTGGCGATCAGCGCGGAAGCCAGCGTATCACCCTCAACAGCTGTCAGCACCTTGTTGTCGAAATTGAAACGTACGGTCTTGGCGGGCGTCAGTCGGCCCTTGCCCTTGATCCGGTTTGCGCCGCTCATTGTGCCGCTCCCTTGAGCTTCAAAACGCCATTTTCGCCGCGCTCCACCTCGACCCGCGGTTCACCGGCCTTGTAGGTGGTGACAAACCTGTCGCTGACCGTATCGCGCACCGCATTGAAGAACCGGGCGCAGCCGTGAATGTGCCGCCAACGCTCATAAGCAACACCCTTCGGGTTTGTGCGCATGAAGAAGAACGCTTCGAATGCTTCGTCGCTTATCGCGGCGATGTCTTTCGGTCGTTCAATATGCGCCTCGCCGGTGTTGCGAAATTCAAGCTCGGGCCGGTCTTCCTGGCAGTAGGGACAATGGATCAGAAGCATCGCTTGGTCCTTGGTCAGATCTTGGTTTTGATCACGGCGGTTTCGGGATCGCCGGTATTGGGAGTGCCTGCAGGCTCGATGATGACGAGATGGGTTTCCTCGTCGGCGCGTGGGCAATGCTCGACGCCCTTGGGCACCACATACATCTCGCCTGGCCCCAGAACGACATCGCCATCCCGCATCTGGATGGTCAGGCGCCCGGACAGCACCAGGAAAAAATCGTCAGTGTCGGGATGGGAGTGCCAGTTGAATTCGCCATTGACCTTGACCACCATCACATCGTGGCCATTGAAAGCCGCGACGATCTTGGGCGACCAGAGATCGTTAAATTCCGACAGTTTGTCCGCCAGATTGATGGATTGCTTGCTCATCCCGATTGGCCTCAATGCGCCACGGCGGCTGCCGCGGCCTCATCGATCAGCCGTCCGGTCTGGAAACGTTCCAGGTTGAATGGCGCATTGATTTTGTGCGGCTCATCGCGAGCGATGGTATGTGCAAACACGTTGGCGGACCCCGGTGTGGCCTTGAAACCACCAGTGCCCCAGCCGCAATTGACATAGAGCCCCTTGATCGGGGTTTTTGACAGGATCGGCGAGCGGTCCGGCGTTACATCGACAATGCCGCCCCAGGAGCGCAGCATCTTCATGCGGGTGAACATCGGGAACATTTCACAGATGGCATCCAGCGTGTGGCTGAGGATGTGCAGCCCTCCGGTCTGGGAATAGGACGTATACTGATCGGTCCCCGCACCGATCACCAATTCGCCCTTGTCCGATTGCGAGATGTAGGCATGCACCGTATTGGACATCACCACGCAGGGAAAAATCGGTTTGACCGGCTCGGACACCAGCGCCTGCAGCGGATAGCTCTCGAGCGGCATCCGCACGCCGGCCATCTCCATAATGACGGAAGTGTGCCCAGCCGCGACCACGCCAACTTTCTTGGCTCCGATGAAGCCCCGGCTTGTATCAACGCCCGAGACCGATCCGTCATCGGCGCGGCGCACCCCGGTCACTTCACAGTTCTGGATGATGTGAACACCCATGTCCGCGGCTGCCCGCGCGTAGCCCCAGGCCACCGCGTCGTGACGTGCCGTTCCGCCGCGGCGCTGCAACGCTGCGCCAACAACCGGATACCGCGCCGACTGGAGAATATTGAGCGGCGGGCAAAAATCCTTGGCCTGCTCCGGTGTCAGCCACTCATTGTCGATGCCATTGAGCCGGTTGGCATGGATATGCCGCTTGAACACCTGAGTGTCATGAACATTGTGCGCCAGCATCATCACGCCACGCGCCGAATACATCACATTGTAATTGAGGTCCTGCGATAGCCCGTCCCAGAGCTTGAGCGCATGATCATAAAGCCCGGCACTCTCATCATAGAGATAGTTTGACCGGATGATGGTAGTATTGCGACCGGTGTTACCGCCGCCAAGCCAGCCCTTCTCGATCACGGCGATATTTGTGATGCCGTGTTCCTTGGCAAGATAATAGGCTGTTCCCAGGCCATGCCCGCCGGCACCGACAATGATCACGTCATAGTTTTTACGCGGCTCCGGCGAGGTCCATTGCGCCGGCCAACCCTTGTGGCCACGCATCGCCTCGCGGGCAACGGCAAAAGCGGAGTACTTGCGCATAGCTCTCTGGCTCCAAACGGGTTAGGTATGTTTCATCCCAGCAAGAGCAAATTCAACTGCTCAGCATCGGCTCTTTTGCGACTTCCCGGCGGCAATGAATGTCGCAGTGCGTTTAGTAGCACCAATGCCCATGACCCGGACGTCAAAATCGTTATGGTTTGCAAAGCAACGAAAAATACGGGAGCAAGCGCATTGTCAAGTTGCCGGGGACTGGACTTAGACCTCCAGAACTGATATTTGCCACCTCAATCGTAACGCCCTTGGCCGAACGAACGGAATTTTTGTTTGCCAGGGTTGCTTCAGCCAACCAAAAACTCGAAGGAACGGGATCAACGTGCAGGTACTTGTCCGCGATAACAATGTCGATCAGGCGCTCCGCGCTCTTAAGAAGAAAATGCAGCGTGAAGGCATTTTCCGTGAAATGAAGATGCGTGATTTTTACGAGAAGCCATCGCAGAAGCGTGCTCGCGAAAAGGCCGAAGCCGTTCGCCGCGTCCGCAAGCTGGCCCGCAAGCGGGCTCAGCGCGAAGGTCTTATCGGTGGCGGCCGTCCGGCAGCGCCCACTCGCTAATCTAGCCGTTTTTTCGCCCTTTTAGGGTTGCATGAATGTGAGGCGGAGACGAATATTCGTCTCCGCCTTTTTCAGTGTGGTGGACCGGGTTCATACCGGGCGAGCAAATGGGGCAAAAGCGATGCGTTTGATTGCGGCAGTGGAAACAAAACGTCGGGGTACACCCACGACCAGTTTTTTGTTGCTGGCCACGCTGAGCGCAATGACCATTGCACTAACCGGCTGCAACACGACAGCGCCTATTGATACGATCTCGATCGACCGGACCCAGGGCACGGAAGAAAACATTGCCTCGCTCACTGATGTGATCCGACGCAACCCCAGCGACCCTGAGGGTTACAATGTGCGCGGCTCGGCTTATGGCAAGTCAGGAAAATACAGCAATGCCCTCGATGATTTCAATCGCGCGGTCCAGCTGAACCCGTCTTTCTATCAGGCCTACGCCAACCGCGCCCTGATTCACCGGTCGATGGGCAATCTGACCGAAGCAGCGAATGACTACAATCGGGCGCTGAGGATCAATGCTCGCTACGACGTTGCCTATATCGGCCGCGGCAACCTTTACCGCCAGGCCGGCCGGACGAATGAAGCGATGAATGATTTCAATCGCGCCATAAGTCTTCAGACCACAGATCCCCGCGCCTACCACAATCGCGGATTGATCAAGCAATTGAACAATCAGCACCCTCAGGCTATCGAGGACTTCTCAACAGCCATTTCGCTGGCTCCGAATTCACCCGAGCCCTACAATGGCCGGGGCATTTCCTATGTCGCGCTCAACGATGATGACAACGCCTTTGCCGATTTCAATCGCGCCATTGAACTCGACCAGAAGATTGCCGAATCCTGGTCCAATCAGGCGTTGATCTATGAGCGCCGCGGCGAAACAAAACGCGCAGCCAAGTCCTATGCGCGTGCTGCACAACTTGATCCCAAATACCGCCCTGCCATCGACGGGCTTGCCCGCGTCCGCTGATCAATTTGCCTAATGGCCAATGTGCGTCCGCCCTTCGATATGGCTCCTAATTGCCATTGGTTGACCCATACCAATTGAGCACATTTAAGATCCGCTCTAGCGAACCGGCAGTCAGTCGGGCAGCTCACCAACTTTCTCCAGTGTGGAACAATTGACGCGCCAGCACGTTGTCATGACGAACCAACAAATAAGAAAGTGAATTCATCATGATCGGTAAAACAGCAAAAATTTCAGCCGCCGCAGCTGTCATCGCTACAGTCGCCTTCGGCGCCGCGACTGTTCCGTCAAAAGCAGACAGCGTGGAGCTGGGCCTGCTTGAGTGTGTTGTCGAAGGCGGCACCGGCTTTATCTTCGGCTCTTCCAAGGACCTGTCGTGCGAATACACCCCGGCAAATGAGAGCGCGGCGAAGGAAACCTACTTCGGCGTCATCAACAAATTCGGCATCGATATTGGTGTGACCGGTACAACGATAATCGAATGGGTCGTGCTCGCACCCACCACCGATTATGAATATCAGGCCGGGTCTCTTGCCGGCGACTATCGAGGTGTTTCCGCCGAAGCGACAGCTGCAGCTGGTGCAGGCGTCAATATTCTGGTGGGTGGCTCTGAAAACACCGTCTCGCTTCAGCCAGTCAGTGTTCAGGCTCAGGAAGGCGTCAATGTGGCTGTTGGCATTGCAGAAATTCAGCTTCGCTCGACTGCCAACTGATCACCGCAGACCGACAAAGAAAAGGCCCGGAAATTCCGGGCCTTTTTGCATAACCGATAGCGATAGGATCAGTGATCCATAGCCTTGACGATGTCGTCGGTCATTTTCTTGGCATCGCCGAGGAGCATCATGGTGCTGTCCTTGTAGAAAAGCGTATTGTCGATACCGGCATAACCCGATCCGAGCGAGCGCTTCACGAACAGGCACGTACGGGCCTTGTCAACATCCAGAATCGGCATGCCGTAAATCGGCGAAGTCTTGTCGTCGCGCGCCGCAGGGTTGGTCACATCATTGGCGCCGATGACATAGGCCACATCGGCCTGCGCGAATTCCGAGTTGATATCTTCGAGCTCGAAGACCTCGTCATAAGGCACATTGGCCTCCGCCAGCAACACGTTCATGTGACCAGGCATGCGTCCAGCAACCGGATGGATAGCGTATTTGACCTCCACACCCAGTTCCTTGAGCTTGTCGCCCAGTTCCCGTGTGGCGTGCTGCGCCTGGGCCACGGCCATACCATAGCCCGGAACGATGATCACCTTGGAGGCATTGGCCATTAGGAAGGCCGCATCATCGGCAGAACCAAGCTTGACGCTACGGTCGATATCATCACCACCAGCTGCCGCGGTCTCACCGCCAAAGCCGCCCAGGATGACCGAGACGAAGGAACGGTTCATGCCTTTGCACATGATGTAGGACAGAATCGCACCAGAAGAACCAACCAGTGCGCCGGTAATGATCAGAGCGAGGTTGCCGAGTGTGAACCCGATACCAGCCGCAGCCCAGCCCGAATAGGAGTTGAGCATCGACACAACCACCGGCATGTCGGCACCGCCGATCGGCACAATCAGCAGAATACCAAGCGCCAGCGACAGAGCAACGATCAGCCAGAACACCGTGTAGCTTTCCGAAGCCACCAGTACACCGATCAGCACGACAATGCCGATCAGCAGAGAGGCATTGATGACATGTCGCATCGGCAGCATGATCGGCTTGCCCGACATCCGTCCGTCAAGCTTGAGAAACGCGATGATAGAACCGGTGAAGGTGATCGCACCAATGGCAACCCCAAGCGACATTTCGATCAGTGCCTGCGCATGGATCTCTCCGACTTCGCCAATTCCGAAGGCATGCGGTGAATAAAGCGCTGCAGCCGCCACCAGAACGGCAGCAAGACCGACCAGGCTGTGGAAGCCGGCAACCAGTTGCGGCATCGAGGTCATGGCGATCTTGCGGGCGATGTAAGCCCCCGCTCCGCCGCCGATGGCAAGGCCCGCAACAATCATGACGAATCCGCTAGCCGATGGTTTGGCAAGCAGCAGCGTTGTGACAATGGCGATTGCCATGCCGACCATACCGTACAGATTGCCCTGCCGGCTGGTGGTAGGATGTGACAGACCCCGGAGAGCCATGATGAAAAGAACGCCCGAAACGAGGTAGGCGAATGCGGCAAAATTCTCTGACATCAGCCGACCCTCACTTCTCTTTTTTCTTGTACATGGCCAGCATCCGCTGGGTGACGAGGAATCCGCCAAAAATATTGACCGATGCAAGCACCAGCGCGACAAATCCGAACCCGGTTGCCCAGCCGGAAAGCGAAGTTCCCACTGCAAGCAGTGCGCCTACGACGATGACTGAGGAAATCGCGTTGGTCACCGCCATCAAGGGCGTGTGCAAGGCCGGCGTCACCGACCAGACCACATAGTAACCGACAAAGATTGCCAGCACGAAGATGGCAAGCCGGAAGACGAACGGGTCGATCGCTCCGCCGCTGGCGGCATGAACCGCCGCTGCCACGCCATCGCCCGCAGGACCCGCGTTTTCCGCAGCCGCACGGACAGCGCTTACTGCCTGCTCGAGATTTTCAAGAGCGGTATCAAGTACGGACCCTGCCATCACGCTGCTCCCTTGCTGGTTTCGCCGCCAAATGCGGGATGAATGACTGCGCCGCCATGGGTCAACGCCGTTGCCTTGACCAACTCATCCTCGAGGTTGACCGAAACCGCCTTGGTTTCCTTGTCGATCATGGTGTCGAGGAAGGTCAGCAGGTTTTTCGCATAGAGCAGCGAGGCGCTTGCCGCTATCTGGCCGGGCATATTGAGAATACCTATCACCGTAACGCCATCGACAGTCACCGTATCGCCAGGCTTGGAGCCTTCGATATTGCCGCCACGTTCAACCGCCAGGTCAACCGCCACCGAACCGAGTCGCATGCTCTTGAGCATGTCGCGTGAAATCAGCTTCGGCGCAGGCCGTCCGGGAATAAGCGCCGTGGTGATCACGATATCCTGCTTGGATATATGATCTGCCACCAGAGCGGCCTGTTTGGCTTGATACTCCTTCGACATTTCCTTGGCGTAACCGCCGGAAGTTTCGGCCGCTTTGAATTCGTCGTCTTCCACCGCAATGAACTTGGCACCGAGCGAGCCAACCTGTTCCTTGGCGGCAGGACGCACATCGGTGGCCGAAACCGCTGCGCCGAGGCGGCGGGCGGTGGCGATCGCCTGCAGGCCGGCAACGCCAGCCCCCATCACGAAAACCTTGGCAGCGGCTACGGTGCCGGCTGCCGTCATCATCATCGGCATCGCCCGGTCAAATGCATGAGCGGCTTCAATGACAGCTTGATAGCCTGCAAGGTTTGCCTGCGAGGACAGCACGTCCATCGATTGCGCGCGAGTGATGCGCGGCATCAACTCCATGGCAAACGCGGTCACGCCAGCCTTGGCCAGCGCCGCAAGTGCCTTTTCGTTGCCGTAAGGATCCATCTGCGCCAGAACGATCGCACCGGTCTTCAGCGATTTCATTTCCGCGTCCGACGGCCGTCTGACACGCAGCACCACATCAGCCTTTTTGGCGTCGGCCGCTGTGCCAGCCTTCGCACCGGCCGCGACGAAATCGGCGTCGGCAATCCGCGATTTCTCACCGGCGCCCTTCTGGACAATGACGTCCAGCCCGAGTGCGGTCATCTTCTTCACCGTCTCCGGAGATGCGGCGACACGCGATTCAAGCTGATCTGATTCTTTGGCTACAAAAACTATGGCGCCCACGAGAGCCCCTCCTCTGGCAAACAGGATGAGACGAGTCGAGACGGATCATGAAAGATCCGGCACCCCAACACGCGGCGAACGTTTCAACGGGCGAGGATGCTGCCGCCGATGCTCAGGACGAGAAACGTCAGAAAACTGACAATCGCGCCAGCGCCGGAAAAGAAATACACTGCCATGGCGATCATCAACGCCACGATTGTGATTGTTCCGTATTTCGCGCCGGCAAGAAACATCGAGTAGGTTTTGTCGTGCTCGGAATAATCCATAGCAGCACCGGTTTCGACAGGACCATTCATCTGTTCAGCCATACTGTAGCTCCCCAATTGGCAATTCATGGACGGATTACACAAACCCCGGCCAATGTGCAATGGACATCAAGTCACAGGATGCTGGCAAACCTCAGCGTAATTCCGCGAGACTGCACTTGCGATCCGTCAAAATCACCGCTTCATTCAACTGGCTTGCTGGAGCGTGTACCGGGCTGTCGGCCTGATTGTAAGAGGCGGCATGTACAGTTCCTGGCGTGGCGCGAACATCATTCTGCGCTCGCATGGCTGCGAATTGAAAAATGGGAACCGGTCGTAAATTTTTTGGAGTTCAAGATGCGCATTCGATGCATGAAGCTCAATATTGCTGTCATATTTCTCGAAATAACGCGGCTCCACAAGCGGATGGGAATTGAAGATTCGCTTGTAAAAAGCCCGGTGGTTCGGCTTGATCACTGAAAGACAGTAATCTGCAGCAAAGTAATCTGTCGCCATGGTCGCGACCCGCAAGGTCAGATATGGCAAGGCGGGATATTCACGCATGATCTCCGGGTCCGCAGCAAATCGTACGGGATCAATGAAGCTCTTGCCCGCATCGAGAAGAGGGTTCATCACATCGGGAAAATGCGAAACCGCCACGCTGTCACGTTGGGCTGCAGTCACGTGGTGGACACGGATGGTTGAAACCAGCTGCTCATCAAAAAAGATGCCCATCACATGCGCATTGGGTTTAAAATCCAGATCGTCAATCAGCAGCGTACCGTTTTGCGGCGCCAATCCGACCATGGAGAAAGCCTTTTGGCGGATACGGGCGACATCCTCGAGATCGTCCGCATTGTCGACACGGCGATACTCAATGCTCTCCAGAAAACGCATCACGCCTGCGCTGAAACCCGTAATATTGCCCTGAGCGGCTTTGGCCATTGTTGACAAGTCTCCGTCATGAAGTACGAGGGAAGCTTATCGTTAAATATTTGTTAATCAATCGCTGGGCAGCCCCAGCGGCAGGTTAACTGTCTATTAAGGTTAACGAACTCCTAAATTCTGACGAAAAATCAATGGCGCTATGAAAAAGTGCCCGGGAGAATTCGCGATCTGATTTTGAAGTTATTTTGCTCAATCTGCCCGGTAAAAACCGCTGCGTGCCACAAGGCGGAATGCGCAGCGTATCAGTTGCCGGATTGGCGTATCTGGCCGGATTGACCGACAATAGTCAGTTTCCTTGGATTGCTGGACAACTTGTTCGCCAGCTCGATGAACGAGCCGTGTGGCATCGGCATACCGAAAATATAACCCTGGATGATATCTGCGCAATTGTTCTCACTGATCATCACAAGCTGGTCTTCGGTCTCCACGCCTTCGACAACGACTTCGAGGCCAAGCTCGCGAGCAAGATGAACGACACCGCGCAACAGCTTCAGCTTTTTCGGATCCTTGGTCAGATCCCGGACAAAGGAACGGTCAATCTTGATCTTGTTGAGCGGCAACATGTCCAGATAACTCAGGCTGGAGTAACCTGTTCCGAAGTCATCAATGGCAATCGACATGCCCATTGACCGGAGTTCGGTGAGAATTTCCCTGGCGGTCTTGAGATCATTCATAAGACCGCTTTCGGTAATTTCCAGCTGCAGTCGTTCCGGTGCCAGATTGACTCGATCAAGTGCGTCGGCAATCACAGAGATAATTGTCCGGTCATTAAGATCATGGGCTGAAAGATTGACCGATACCTGCAGGTTTCCGGGCCAGTTGACCGAATCCTGAACTGCGCGATCAATGACACACCGCGTCAGTTCACTGATAATCCCCATCTCCTCCGCAAGAGGAATATAGACGGCCGGCGACACCGGTCCCAGTTCAGGATGAATCCAGCGAGAAAGAGCCTCCGCACCGACAATCCGAGTGCCTTGCGGGTTGAACATCGGTTGATAAAACAGGTCCATGGCGCCTGTCCGGATCGCTTCGCGAAGCGCAGCCTTCATACCCTGCCGCTCAGTATACCGCTGATCCATGGACTGCTCAAACAGGGTCCAACGGTTCTTGTCGCGGCGCTTTGCTTCATACAAGGCGAGATCAGCCTGGATATGCATCTCTTCGATCTGCACTCCCGCAACCGGCGACATGACCACTCCGCCTGACAAACTGATAAAGAGTTTGTGGCCATCAATGATGTAGGTGCCACGCAATGTATCAATCACATGATCCATGGTTGCATGCAGGTCTTTGGTGTCTTTCACATCCGGCAAGAACAGCACGAATTCATCACCGCCAAAACGTGAAACAACAAATTTCTGCCGAGAAAGCGACCGAAGCCTGTTCGCAATCGCACTCAGCAGTTTGTCGCCATTGACGTGGCCCATAGAGTCATTGACGTGCTTGAAGTCATCTATATCCAGGACTGCAAGAGCCAAGCTCTGACCGGGCTTCGCGCTGGCGATCTTCAACCCCACAACCTCTTTGAACCACGAACGGTTGGGCAGATTGGTCAAATTGTCAAAGCGCGCCATATGCAGAATGCGCTTTTCTGACTGAATACGCTCAGAAACATCTTCGAATATCAGCACCACACCTTTTTCGCCGCGATACCGGGCAGTGAACTCAAGCCAGGAATTCTTGTCAAACCGCACCAGGGCGCGATCATCACGACCACTGACGAGGCCTTCAAGATGCTGGTTGATATGTGCGAAGTTTTCTTTCTCGATCATTCCATTCCGTGCGGCCAGTCGTAGTGCCGCTTTCATGGCACGGCCGTTTAGATCGGTATTCTTGTCGATATTGAAAAATTCGCGCGCTTTCCGGTTTGCAACTTCTATCCGCCCCTCACCATCAAGCATGAACAGTCCATGCGACATGTTGTTGAGAGCTGTGTCAAACCGCTCCGCGAGCTCGGCAGTCTTCCTCTCAGCAGTCACGGAATTGAACAGAAAGTCACGCACACCATTTGCCATAGAACGCGTTGTCAGGAACAACGGCAGCAGCAGCACAGCAAGGACAATCATAAAGGGATCGCGCGCCATAACGAATCCGGCCATCATCGGCAGACACGCAGCAAGAATGATCATGTCGACGTTCAGTTTCGACCCGAAATTGCGTCCGACCACAGAGATCATTGTCGCGACGGTAACAGATATCGCCGCAAGCTCAGCAAATGGATCGTGCGCCACGACGAGTGCATGACCACATACCGTCCCCAATATAAAGGCGGCAATCAGCGAGCCGGCCACGTAACGCTTTTCCCAGCGTAGCGTATCAGCCAGTTTGAAGGCGGACTTGTCCTTCCGGTCAAAGGCAAGCATGTCGATAGTCCGCACAGCCCAGGTCGCAAAGAGGGCTACGGCGGCATAGAGGTAGAATGGGTCATCAATGCGCAGATAGATCGCCATGGTGGTGACCAGATGCGCAACCATTCCAGCAGCCAACGTGCCCCGCTTTTGATAAAGCGAGGCTACGAAGGACAGACGTACGTCGTCTGCGAATGTTGTGTTGTCTGCGGATTGCATGAACACTAATCCCTAAATCTGAGACAGCAACGTATCAGACGGAAATTAAGAACACATTTATCCCGCTTTGATTTTGAGCAATAATCTCAACGAATTATCGATTCGCCTTTTTGGGTTAACAAGCGAAAAATTAGACATAACTAAAACGAAAACTACCCTTATTCTGCGGCGACAGACGCAATAGTTGCAGAGCCATCAAGAATTGAATGCTTAACAGTCTCTTTATCAGGAAAAACATCTTCGTATTTCCGTTTTTTTACATGGCCATAACCTTTGATCTTCATAGGATAGGAAAGAAATTCAGCCAGTTGATCGCTGTTATCCCTCCGCAAAGAACCGCTCATTTGCCCTAATTCCTCAATAAAGTCCGTCAGGATCTGGCGCTCCATACGCCGTTCCGCACTGTAACCGAACAGATCCAAAGGCGTGCCGCGTAAAACCTTGAGTGCAGAGAGCACCGGAAAGAGCGCCGCCATTCCCCGGCCGAATGAAGATTTTACCGGATGCCCTTTTCCGTCTTTCCTGCCCAGGACAGGCGGCGCCATATGGTATTCCAGCTTGTCGTAGCTCTGGAACTGCTTGCCAAGCTGCCGCTTGAAGCTGCCATCACTGTAGAGCCGGGCCACTTCATACTCGTCCTTGATCGCCATCAATTTGAACAGTGACCGTGCCGCTGCCGTAGACACCGGACCAGCCGCGCCAAACATCTTCTCCTCGGCATTAACAAGCGGCTGCAGTGTTTCGCGGTACTTTGCCGCCCAGGCCTTGTTCTGGTAGTCTTGGAGGTATTCCGCGCGGCGATCAATCATTTCAGCAACCGTTTCCTCGGCCGCCGTGCCTGCTTCCGCCAACTGATCAGAAACAAGCGCCTGCACAGACTGAGGGTCGTGCCCGGCCTTTCGGCCCCACCGGAAAGCAGCGATATTCATGGCAACGGACTGACCATTGAGCCGGATGGCTTCTTCAACAGACTCCGGTGTCAGCGGCAATGCCCCCTTTTGCGATGCCATTCCAAGCATAAACATGTTGGCCGCGATCGCATTACCGAACAACCGTGTGGCCGCAAGCGTCGCATTGAAGAAGCTGGTTTGCTCCGCACCAGCCGCTTTGGCAATCGCCCGCTTGAGCCGTTCGGTTGGCAATGAGAAATCCGCATTGCGAGTAAAATCACCCGGCATGACTTCGCTGGTGTTGACCAGAAACGCCGTTTCGCCTTCACGCACGGACGTCAGAACCTTCCGCGAACCGGAAACCACCAGATCACATCCGAGCACCAGATCAGCCTTGCCGGCGGAAATCCGGATTGCGTGGATCTCTTCCGGTTTGTTGGCGATACGAACATGCGAAAACACCGCGCCACCCTTTTGCGCAAGGCCCGCCATATCGATCATGCCGCAGCCCTTGCCCTCAAGATGCGCCGCCATGCCCAGAATGGCGCCGATTGTGACAACGCCGGTTCCGCCAACACCGTCAATGATCGATGCCCATCCCTTATCAAGTGATGCGATAGCAGGCTCAGGCACACCCTCCAATGGATCGGGTGCCGTCTTGAGCACCGTTGTGTCAGCCTTGCGGATGCTCCCGCCATGCACTGTGACAAAGGATGGACAGAAACCCTCGATGCAGGAAAAATCCTTGTTGCAACTGGATTGATCAATCCGGCGCTTGCGTCCGAACTCGGTTTCGACGGGCTGGATCGACACGCAATTCGACTTGATGCCGCAATCCCCGCAGCCTTCACATACAAGTTCGTTGATGATCACCCGCTTGTCCGGATCAGGATAGGTGCCGCGCTTTCTGCGACGGCGCTTTTCCGCCGCACAGGTCTGGTCGTAGAGCAGGACGGTAACCCCCGGGATTTCCCTCAGCTCGCGCTGAACGGCATCCAGCTCTGATCGATGGTGAACACTCATTGCCGCTGGCCAGACTGTGCCTGCGGGATACCGGTCCGGATCATCGCTGACCAGCGCAATCCGCTCGACGCCTTCGGCGCGAACCTGCCGTGCAATGGCGTCAGCGGTCAAACCGCCTTCATGCGTCTGCCCGCCGGTCATTGCGACGGCATCATTGTAGAGAATTTTGTAGGTTATGTTTGCCTTCGATGCGAGCGCAAAGCGCAAAGCCAGTACGCCCGAATGGTTATAGGTTCCATCGCCCAGATTCTGGAAAATATGGCCACGCGTTGTAAACGGCGCCTGCCCCACCCATTGCGCACCCTCGCCACCCATCTGGGTGAAGCCCGTGGTATCACGATCCATCCAGAGCGACATGAAATGACAACCGATGCCCGCAGCGGCCACTGACCCTTCAGGAACCTTGGTCGATGTATTGTGGGGACAGCCCGAGCAGAAATACGGCGTGCGCGACGCCACATCCGACACGCTTGCCAGCATGCTCTGAAATTGGCGGATGCGCTTGACCTTGGCGTCAATATCTTCCGCATAGCCGACAACCTTGAGCACGCGCTCACCCACGGCGACTGCGATGTCATTGGGGTCAAGCGCGCCCTTGACCGGAAACAGCCAGTCGCCGCGCTCATCCCGTTTGCCAACCACCACCGGCTGGCGTGCGGCTCCGTACAAAGCTTCGCGCAACTGGCTTTCCAGCAGCGAACGTTTCTCTTCAACGACAATCACCATATCGAGACCATCTACGAACTCGGCCATGTCAGCCAGATCGAACGGCCACGGGCAGGCGACTTTGAACAGCCGGACGCCAATCTGGTTGGCGCGTGCCTCGTCGATACCCAGATCATCCAGCGCCTGACGCACATCAAGATAGTTCTTGCCAACCGTCAGAATGCCGATCTTGGCGTTGGCACCGCCCGAATAGATGATCCTGTTAAGTCCGTTTGCCCTGATATAGGCACTCGCCGCATCGCGCTTGTATTCGTGGAGCCGCATTTCCTGGCCGAGAAAATCGAGATCATTGGCACGGATGTTGAGACCACCAGGCAGCATCGCAAATTCCGGCAAGATGATCTTCAGGCGGTCAAGGCCTGCGTCAACTGACGCAGTGGACTCCACATTGTCCTTGACGCACTTGAGCGCCGCCCATGTTCCAGCGAAGCGCGACATCGCAAATCCATGGAGACCGTAATCTATCATCTCCTGCACACCGGCAGGATTAAGGATCGGGATCATGGTGTCGATAAAATTGAATTCGGTCTGATGAGCGTTGGTGGAGCTTTCCGCCGTATGGTCATCTCCCATCAGCGCCAGCACGCCGCCGTAGCGCGACGATCCGGCCAGGTTTGCGTGGCGAAACACGTCGCCGGAGCGGTCTACACCCGGCCCTTTGCCGTACCATAGAGAAAACACCCCATCATACTTGCCTGTTCCATCCAGGCCCGACTGCTGCGTACCCCAACAGGCTGTCGCAGCCAGCTCTTCATTCAATCCTGGCTGAAATACAATGTTATGCTCGGTCAGGGATTTCTGAGCACGCATGATCTGCTGGTCCAAACCACCGAGCGGTGACCCCCGATAACCCGATACGAACCCTGCAGTGTTCAGGCCAGCGAGACGGTCGCGCTCATGCTGCATCATCAACAGGCGGACGACAGCTTGTGATCCGGTGACGAAAATCCGGTCCTTGGTCAGATCAAATTTATCGTCGAGCGACACATCATGCACTGTCATTTACGGTCTCCTCAAACCATTCCAGTCCCATTCGGGATTTATCCCGAACCGATCACGGACATTCTCCCAACCCGTAATCCTGTCGATGATATTTGGGCCAGTCGGCGCCCCGGTCAATCGAATTCATACATGACCCAAGACTGCGCAATCAGATGGTTGGCAACTCGCAGGAAACGAAACTATCTGTCGCCGGCGAAACCTAACGCGACAGATTCAGCGTCCGATCGAATGGCCGCCATCAACGGTAATCACACTGCCGTTCATGTAAGCGCTCGCTTTTGACGCAAGCAACAGCACAACACCATCCAGATCGTGGGCTTCACCAAGCCGCCCTGAGGGATTCTGTCCGGCCATTACCTTGGCTCCCGGTCCCTTGAGAAAGGGCGCGGTCAGATTGGTTTCAAACCAGCCAGGCCGGATTTCATTGACCCTTATTCCGTATTTGATCCATTCCAGCGCCAGGCATCGTGTCATCTGGCTTAGAGCGGCCTTGGAAGCGCTGTAGGCTGACACCTGACGCATCGGCATCTCAGACAGCACACTCGAAATATTGATGATCGAACCGCCGCGGCCATCACGAATCATGCGCCGGGCAGCTTCCTGCGCGACCATGAACGCTCCCTCCACATTGACTGCCATGACATCACGAAGCGTCTCACGCGTAAGGTGGGTCGCTTTGTCGCGATGAGCAATGCCTGCATTATTGACCAGCACACTGACCGGTCCAAGCTCCGCCTCAATACGGTCAAAAGCGACACTAATCATGTCATCCCGGCGCACATCCAGCGGCACATGGATCGCTTTTCCACCAAGCGCCGCAATGGCATTCACTCCTGCCTTCAGACTGTCCGGATCGTTGCCGGCAAGCACCAGTTTCGCGCCATTCAAGGCCAGCGTCTGTGCCATCGCGAGTCCCATTCCGGTGCCGCCTCCGGTCACCAGCACAATCTCGGTTGAAATATCAAACAACTCACTCGTTTGCACTATTCACCTCTTTTTACTGCATCCAACAAAGGGTATAGCCGCACTCACCGATTGACGCCACCGCTGGCCGCTCGGTTAACTGGTAAATTTAATACACCACTCGTTGCGTTTCATGTCTTTTTCCTGATATGGGCTGGCGCAGCATCATGCAAATGATATGGATGGTGCCAATGGGAACCATGGTTGATCACACTCCTTTGAAACGGAGGTGAAATGACCAGGAGGGCAATATGGGAAGTCTTTTAGCATTGAGCCGGCTTATCGACCGGATCAATGAATTTGTCGGACGCAATGTGTCCTGGCTCGTGCTGGCAGCCGTGCTGATCAGCGCCGGAAACGCAACAATTCGTAAAGTGTTCGACATGTCGTCGAATGCCTGGCTTGAAGTCCAGTGGTATCTGTTTGGCGCCGTCTTCATGCTCGCCGCAGGTTATACGCTGCGCAAGAACGAGCATGTCCGCATTGACGTGCTGGCCGGCAATCTTTCCAAGCGCGCGCGTGATTGGATTGACCTGATCGGCCACTTTCTGTTTCTGCTGCCCTTCTGCCTGATGATGACCTATCTGGCTTGGCCGTTCTTCTGGCGCTCCTTCCAATCCGGAGAAATGTCCAGCAATGCCGGCGGCCTGATCATATGGCCAGCCAAGGCAAGTGTCCTTCTCGGCTTCATCCTTCTCACAGCTCAGGCTGTGTCCGAAATCATCAAGCGCATCGCCATCATCAGGGGTCTCCTTGAAGAGGAGGTCGGCCATGATCATTCCATGCCGCCGCAAGTCGAGGCAGCATCTGACATGAAGGGCCGCACCGATGCTTGATTTTATTGCCCACAACCTGGCACCGATCATGTTCATCACTGTCATGGCGATGCTGCTGATTGGTTACCCCGTAGCCTTCACGCTGGCCGCTGGCGGCATGTACTTTTTCGTCGCAGGGGTGGAACTGAGCCACATTTCACCGGAGATCAGGTTGTTCTGGCCCCTGGCCCAGGCGAATATGAACCGCGTCTTTGACATCATGCGCAATGACACGTTGCTGGCGATTCCGTTCTTCACCTTCATGGGGCTGATACTGGAACGATCCCGCATGGCCGAGGATCTGCTCGACACCATCGGTCAGCTCTTCGGAACCCTTCGCGGCGGTTTGGCGTTTGCTGTTGTCCTCGTCGGCGCTCTGCTGGCTGCGACCACTGGCGTCGTTGCGGCATCGGTCATCGCCATGGGCCTGATCTCTCTGCCTATCATGATGCGCTACAACTATCATCCCGGCCTTGCGGCAGGCACGATCGCGGCTTCAGGCACCCTTGCGCAGATCATTCCGCCATCACTTGTCCTTATCGTCATGGCTGACCAGCTCGGACGATCAGTCGGCGACATGTATGTCGGCGCCTTTTTCCCGGCGATGATCGTCGTCGGCATGTATTGCGCCTACATCTTCGCCATTACCCTGATCAAGCCGCAATGGGCGCCTGCCCTGCCACCGGAAGCCCGGCCGCTTGGCAACGGTGGACGGTCGCTTTTCATCATTCTCGGCATTGCGGTAGCGCTGTTCGTGATCGGTTACTTCTATGTTTTCGATCATTTGCGTTATGAAACAAGGGTGGTTTGGTCGGCGCTTGCCGCGACGGTCATTCCTTATGCATTTGCTCTGATCAACCGCACCATGAAACTGGGCTATCTGTCCAAGATGGCTGAGCAAGTGGTGATCGTTCTGATCCCTCCGCTTGCTTTGATCTTTCTGGTTCTTGGTACCATTTTCCTGGGCATCGCAACGCCCACTGAAGGCGGTGCCATGGGCGCCACCGGTGCACTGATCATGTCTTTGCTGAAACGCCGGCTGAACATGAAAACGCTTCTCCAGGCGTTGGATTCAACCGCGAAACTGGCAACTTTCGTGATGTTCATCCTGATTGGTGCCCGCGTTTTCTCACTTACCTTCTATGGTATTTCGGGAGATCGCTGGGTTGAAGAACTGATGCTGGCGTTGCCGGGCGGACAGATTGGATTTCTGATCGCAGTCTCAATCATCGTGTTCATACTTGGTTGCTTCCTCGACTTTTTCGAAATCGCCTTCATTCTCGTGCCCTTGCTGGCACCGGTGGCGGAAAAACTCGGCATCGATCTGATCTGGTTCGGTGTTCTGCTCGGCTTCAACCTGCAGGCAAGTTTCCTGACGCCTCCCTTTGGTTTTGCGCTGTTCTACCTGCGATCAGTCGCGCCAATCAAAGCTTGGTATGACAAAACCACGGATCGAATGATTGAGCCAATTTCGACAAAAGCTATTTACACAGGGACGCTGCCCTTCATTGTTATCCAGGTCGTGATGCTGGGTATTCTGATCGCCTTCCCGGGCCTTGTGACACACTACAAGACCGATCCGGTGATCATGAACCAGAGCGATATTGATGACGCTATCAACAATATCGGCGGTGGTGGATTTGGCTTGCCCGGCTCGGGTATGAGTCTCGGCGGCGGCTTGAGCCTGCCAGGCACACCAAATCTCGGGGAACCGGGCAATGGCATGCCGGCAATGCCGAGTTTTGGCGAACCATCAGAACCGGCCAACGGCGGTGCCCTGCCTGCTCCTGGAGGACTCCCAGCTCCGGGCGGGGCAACCGGCCTGCCAAACTTCGATTGATCGGGCGAAGGGCGCACCGCACCTTGAGCCTTGCCATGGACAGAAAAACCGGCGGAACTTCCGCCGGTTTTTTTGTGCGTCGCCGCTGGTGGTCAGAATAGGCGGCAATCAGAGATGAATAACTGCAAAGGCTCTGGAACCCGGTTTCATCAACCTCGCATTCCGCGATTACATCGGTTTCTCCGACACCTGTTTTCACACGCACACTGAAGACCAATTTCCGAGCAAAGGCGACTGGGGCCATCAGCCCATCCGGCGGCATTGTCATAGCCTCCCGGTAAAAGCCCCACCCGCAAACCAGAAAATCAGCACACGAAAAAGCCCCGGAACCTTTCAGTTCCGGGGCCTTGAAGGCATTGTCTCGAAGCGAAATCGCTTAGAGTTTACCACCGCGCTGCTGAATCATCATGAACGTGTCCATGTTGTATTCAGCCAGCTGGAACCAGAGGTAACCATCGCCACGATAGCCCATGTAGGAATCGTGCAACTTCTTGAACTGTGCATTTTCCGCACCGATTTCCGCGTAAACCTTGTTGGCCGCATTGAAGCAGGATTCCAGGATTTCGAGGCTGAACGGACGGAGCTTGGTGCCCTCGGACACGAGCTTCTTCAGAGCCGGCGGGTTCAGCGTGTCGTAACGCGCCATCATCACGCTATTGGCATAGGCCGATGCAGACTTGATCACACCCTGATAAGCCTTCGGAAGCTCGTTCCACTTGTCCAGATTGATCAGGTTCATCAGCGTCACGCCGCCTTCCCACCAACCAGGATAGTAGTAATACGGAGCAACCTTGTTAAAGCCCAGCTTGGAATCATCATACGGGCCAACAAATTCAGCCGCGTCGATGGTGCCCTTTTCAAGCGCAGCATAGATATCGCCGCCAGGAATGTTCTGCGGAACGACGCCAACTTCCTGGATGATACGTCCGCCAAATCCGCCGATACGCATCTTGAGGCCCTGCATATCTGCCACAGTGTTGATTTCCTTGCGGAACCAACCACCCATCTGGGCACCAGTATTGCCTGCAGGGAAAGCAACCATGTTGTTGCCGGCATAGAATTCGTTGAGCAGGTCAAGCCCGCCGCCTTCATACAGCCAGCCATTTGTCATGCGCTGGTTGAGACCGAAGGGAACACCGGTTCCGAACGCCCAGGACGGGTCTTTGCCGAAGAAGTAGTAAGAAGCGGTATGCGCCATCTCGATAGTGCCGTCGCGAACCGCATCAGCGCCTTCAAGCGCGCCAACAATCTCGCCAGATCCGTAGGCCTGGATTTCGAAATTGCCGTCGGTAGCTTCGGAAACAGCCTGAGCGAAAACTTCCGCTGCGCCGTAAATGGTATCAAGCGCCTTCGGGAAACCCGAAGAGAGCCGCCATGTAACTTTCGGCATTGTCTGCGCAATGGCCGGAGCGGCCAGCGTTGTTGCTGCTGCAGCGCCTGCAGCGCCTACCCCAGCCTTTTTGATAAAGGAACGACGATCCATAAAAACCTCCCAGTTGAATTAGCGCCGCGAGGCAAGGGATTTATCCACCAATTGCACCCCAACGGCATGAAATTGACCTAACCATGTTGCGACAGGCCTTTCAAGCACAAGCGGCCAATTTCAACGGCAATGGTCAATTTTTCTTGCCAGTTGGCAGCCCGGCAAATTCAAGTAAAAATATTCATAATTTTCATGACCTAATCGGAAGCCAGTGGAATTGACAAAGATCCCGTGAAACGCAAAAACCAGTGAACCCGTGTCGCTGAAATGCGACCGCGCAACTCAAGGAAATCGGGCGATGCACAGTGGACTAGTCGCTATACCGGCAGATATTCGCAAATTCGATGGATACACCTGGCATGCTGCTCCCGATCAATACATCATGGCTGCGGTCAAGGGATCAAATGTTCTGCCGCTTGTTGTACCGGCACTGAGCGAGGGAACAGACGTTGACATGGTACTGGACCGCGTCGATGGCGTCCTGATCAGCGGCTCTCGAACCAATGTCCATCCATCCAATTATGGAGAGCACGAAACTGAGCATCACGGCCCGTTTGATCCTGCTCGTGACTTGCTTAGTATGGCTCTCATTCGCCGGGCTATCGAGCGCGGCATTCCGCTGCTGGCCATCTGCCGCGGCATTCAGGAGCTCAATGTTGCGCTCGGCGGTTCGCTTGCAACTGAAATACAGGACCTTCCGGGCCGCATTGATCACCGCAAGCCTCAAACCGAGGATTGGGATGAGGCGTTTGCAATCCGCCATTCAATTCAGGTGAAAGAAGGCAGCTGTCTTGCCTCAATTGTCGGAGACGGCGAAGTTCAAGTAAATTCGCTACACCGTCAGGCAATTTCAAAGCTGGCGCCCCTGTTGGCGGTCGAAGCTGTCGCTGAAGACGGAACCATCGAAGCTGTCAGCGTTATCGGCGCGACAGGCTTTGCCATCGGCGTGCAGTGGCATCCGGAATACTGGGTCGGCAGTGACACGATCTCGGACAAGATATTTGCAGCCTTCGGCGATGCAGTCCGCGCGCGCCACGGTCAAACCGCCGCAGCAGCCGAGTAAGACACATCACCAAGAGGATTCGCCAGAGGCAACCATTCCATATGGTCGCCTCTGGATTGATGTCGCAACGAACATAGCGTGACCAATACGGTTCATCCGCTTATGCCGCAAAACCTGCAGGCATTAGGCGCGGTCAAACCCCGCGCATTCGGGTACCGGCGTAAGCGCCGGGCGTCCGGCAAGCCACGCATCCAGATTGTCGACCACCAGGTCCGCCATCCCGTTGCGGGTGGAAACCGATGCCGAAGCCACATGTGGCAAAAGGCACGCATTCGGCAAATCCATGAGCGCTTGCGGCACATTCGGCTCGTGCGCAAACACATCAAGCCCCGCCGCGGCGATCGTGCAGTCTGTCAGCGCTGCAATCAGGGCCGGCTCATCAATCGTCGAGCCTCGCCCAACACTGATCAGCACGCCTTGCGGACCAAGTGCCCCCAGAATGTCCGCATTCACCGCCTTTTCCGTCGCAGCACCTCCCGGAACAACCACGATCAAGGTGTCGACCGCCGAAGCAAGATCGATCAGATTGGCATGCCACGGATAGGTAACATCTGATCGTTTGGTTCTTGTGTGGTAATGGATCGGCAAGCCAAATGCTTCCAGACGCTTGGCTATGGCCAGACCAATCCGTCCAAGCCCGAAGATACCGACGGTCCGCCCCCTGAGCGTCAGAGACGTCAGCGGATATGCGCCTTCAGCAGCCCAGCGTCCCGCACGGAGATAGGCCTCGGCTTTCGGAAATTCGCGCAACGTATTGAGCAACAGCCCTACGGTGGTATCCGCAACTTCATCGGACAGCACATCGGGCGTATTGGTCACCATGACTTGACGCGTTGCGGCATGCGCCGCATCTACCGCATCATAGCCAACGCCAAAATTGGCGATCACTTCGAGATTAGGCAACGAGTCGATGAAGTCCGCCGATATGGCAGTTGCAGCAGCAATACCCCTGATCCGCAGGCGTGTTTCATCATTCATCAGTCCGGTGTCAGCCGCTTCTATGGAGACGGCATCAAACTCCGCTTCGACGCGCTCCCGAACCCGCGGGTGAACCCGCCCGGCAAGAAGAACGACAGGACGTGCGGCGCTCATCGGCCTGCTCCCGGATTGAGTGGCGAAGTCGACTGCCGGATCCGCATTTCCGGCTTGATCAGGTGCAAGCCATTGGCTTCGGTCGATCCATTAAGCTTGTCGAGCAACGCCCGGGCCGCTAAACGTCCGACCTCGGATTGCCCGTTCCAGACTGTCGTCAAAGCCGGCGTGGCAATTGCCGCTTCCTCAAGATCATCATAACCAGTCACTGAGATATCCTTTCCGGGTACAAGGCCCGCTCGCGCGATGCCACTCATCAGGCCAATGGCCACCAGATCGTTCCAACACACCGCAGCAGTTGGTTTGAGTGGATTGGCGAGAAAATTCACCGCCGCTTCAAATCCGCTTTGCTTGGTCCGCGGCCCGGGAATTCTCAGCGCCGGATCAACCTCAAGGCCCGCCTTCTTGAGCGCCTCTGCGTAACCGGCATACCGGTCCCGGCCTGTCGAAGTATGATCCGTGCCGCCAATCATGGCGATGCGGGTGTGTCCGAGACTGATCAGATGGTTGGTCGCGAGTGCGGTTCCGTAAGCATCATCGCCACGGAATGTCGGCACATCAATTTCCGACACAGACCGGGCGATCAGGATCGCCGGCATGCCATTGTCCTCGGCCAACCGGATGTCAGACGCCGGTGTTCCGATAGCAGGCGACATGATCACACCATCACCGCCCAGCTGCAGCAGCGTTTCAATAAAGTTGCGCTGCTTGTCTACCGAATCATAGTGATTGGAGAGGATGAAGGTCTGCCGGCTGCGATCAAGCTCTGTCTCGATCGCCTTGAGGATTTCCGCGTAGAACGGGTTCATGATGTCATGTACGACCACGCCGATGATGCCCGACCGCGAGGTTCTGAGCGAGGCTGCACGCCGATTGTAGATATAGCCAAGCTCGATGGCTTTTTCCTTGATGCGGTCTCGCGTCACATCTGCCACCAGCGGGCTGTCACGCAATGCAAGAGAAACGGTTGCTGTCGAAAGGCCCAAAGCCTCAGCAATCGTCGATAGTTTAATCTTCTGCGCCAAATTCCGGTTCCCTTTGACGGAGCACCTCGCCCCGATTCAAACAATTAAACAAATCTAAAAGGTTTAAACCTGACTGGCAATCAGTCAGCGTTCGCTGGTGCATCATCAACACCAGCAGAAATCACCTCCTGCGGTTCTGATACACCACTCCCGGCGACTTTTTCAGCTACAGCAATCGCATCTGACCGCAGCGTCGCTGAAATATTGGCATCCACCGTTGAAAGAAGATCGAGAAGTTCCCTCACTTCCTTTTTCTTAAGTCCGTCAAAGGCTGCCTTCTCGGTCTTGCGTTGTGACTTGCGGATGAATTTGATCTGGTCCCGCCCCGCATCGGTCAGAAACACCAGCATCATCCGCCCGTCATCAGGCGATCCCTCTCGCCGCACAAAGCTTTGGGCGGCAAGACGCCCGATGGTCTTGGTAATTGTCGGCGCCTTGACCCCGAGCGAAACCGCTATCGCGCCTGGGGTCTGCCCATCCTTGGCGTCCAGTGCCAGCATGACACCGTCCTGGCCGGCATAAAGCCCGAGATCAAGCAAATGACGCGACAAGGCAGTCCTTGCATTGCGCGCCACCTGATTGATCATCGAGAGCGTCTCTGCATGATCGCCCTTCTTCGTCTTTTTGTTCTTGGTTTTCTTTTTGGCGGACATGGACAGCTCCTTCTTGCGGCCTTTGTTCCATCACCCTAGGGTTCAGACTCTAATAAGCCTTGAGCGGAATAACCACCCTATGCCTACACATCCGGTACCCATAGCCATACTCCCTCTCGGGGCTCACGAGCAGCATGGTCCCCACCTGCCATTCCAGACCGATACGCTGATCGCACAGGAGGTGGCGCAGCGGCTTGCTGCTGCGGCTCCCGCCTGCATTGACGCCGAACTCCTGCCCGTCGAGCCAATCGGTTATTCTATCGAGCACATGGATGTGTCAGGTACGCGAACACTAAGCTTCGAGGAAGCGGTCAATCGCTGGATTGATATCGCCGCCAGCTGTGCTGATCGAGGAATACGCCGCCTCATGCTGCTCAATGCGCACGGCGGGAATTCACCGCTGCTGACCATTGTCGCCACCGAGGCCCGGGTCCGGTTCAACATGCTGGCGGTTGCGACAAGCTGGACCCGGTTCGGGATGCCGGCCGATATCATCCAGCCTGCAGACAAAGCCTTCGACATCCATGCAGGCGACATCGAGACCTCGGTGATGCTGGCTATACGGCCAGATCTTGTCCGTCTTGAAGCGCTTCAGGATTTCCCGTCGCGGCAGGCGGAATACGCTCGGCAGTTCACGCATTTACGCGCTTACGGCCCGCATGCTTTCGGTTGGAAAATGTCCGATCTCAATCCACAGGGCGCAGCTGGCAAGGCAAGTCTGGCTTCTGCCAGCAAAGGCGAAGCTATTCTGGCTCATGCTTTGCAGGGACTAAGTGAATTGCTCACGGATATGGCTAAGTTCGACGTAAGCGAAATGAAGTAGAATTGGCCAACTGAGATTTGCTGACGATCTGCTATTGTAACAGTTGCGAGACGCGTATCCGAAATACCGAGTAAAGCAGAAATTTGCTGTTTTCAGTGAGGCCATCGAGTCCTTGCTGAGAAAACTGAGGTTTTGCAATGAACGATGTTGATATCCTTGTCATAGGCGCCGGGTTGGCGGGCCTCACCCTGGCGCGGGAATTGTCTGAACACTCAGACAAGGTCGTGGTTCTCGAGAAGTCGAAATCTCCGGGCGGCCGGCTTTCGACCCGTCGCAGCGACGTCGGCAATTTCGATCATGGCGCGCAATACCTGACCAGTCGCACATCCGATTTTTCAGCATTGTTCAATCAACTCTCGCAAAGCGGCGAACTGGCGCCCTGGAATCCGGACGGAAAGGACAGCGCCCGTCCATGGTGGGTTGGCCAGCCTGATATGGCGACACTTGGCAAAATCATGGCCCAGGGCCTCGACGTCAGGCTCGAAGCACGGGCGACACGGGTTGCAAAGAAGAATGGCAAGTTCCTGGTCCACATACAAAACCTCGTGGGAGCTGCGGCAGTCTATACTGCTTCCAGGGTGGTTGCGGCGATTCCGTCTCCGCAGGCGATGGATTTGCTCGCTCCACTCGATCCCGCGTTCTTACAATTGCGGGATGTCGGCATGGCTCCATGCTGGTCTGCCATGCTGGCGTTTGACTCACATTTGAAAAACGTGCCGGACCTGATGCGTGGGCAAGCGGGTGATGCTCTTTCACTGATTGTGCGCAATGGCTCCAAACCGGGCCGGGCCGGCGAAACCTTTGTGATGCATGCCACACCACAGTGGAGCCGCGCTCATATCGAAAATGATCTCGATGCCGTCAAGTCAGCGATGTTGAGCGCAATGCGGAAACAGACCGGACTTGGCGAACATGTGCCCGATCCCGTTCATTGCGAAGTTCACCGCTGGCTCTACGCCCTGGTGGAAACACCGCTGGATCAATCCTTCCTCGGCAATTCGCAGAACACGCTGTTTGCCTGTGGTGACTGGTGCATCGGCGCGCGTGCCGAAGCCGCGCATCAATCCGGCCTGGCTCTGGCTCGCCACATCATTTCCTTGTGAGTGGCATAAGCCAAGGGAAACGCCTATATGGGATCAATCACACCTTCCTGACAGAGAGATCCGATGAGCGAAGCGCCAGTTACCACCCCCGTGGCCCCCATCCCCGTGACCGTTCTGACCGGTTATCTCGGTGCCGGCAAAACCACCCTGCTCAACCGCATTCTCTCCGAACCGCATGGCAAGCGCTACGCGGTGATTGTCAACGAATTCGGTGAAATCGGCATCGACAATGATCTGATCGTGGAATCCGACGAGGAAATCTACGAGATGAACAATGGCTGCGTCTGCTGCACCGTGCGCGGCGATCTGATCCGCGTCGTCGAAGGCTTGATGCGCCGTCCGGGCCGCTTTGACGCCATCATCGTCGAAACCACCGGACTGGCTGATCCGGTTCCTGTCGCCCAGACATTTTTCATGGACGAGGACGTCCGCGCCAAGACCAAACTCGACGCCGTCGTCGCACTGGTCGACGCATTGCATCTGCCGGCCCGCCTGAAGGACAGCCGCGAGGCCGAAGACCAGATTGCTTTCGCCGACGTTGTAATCCTCAACAAGACTGATCTGGTGACGCCGGAGCAACTGGAAGCCATCGAACGCACCGTGCGCGCGATCAATCCGTCAGCGCGCATTCACCGCACCGAGCGCGCCGCCGTGCCGCTTGATGCTGTGCTTGACCGTGGCGCCTTTGATCTCAGCCGGGCTCTCGACAACGATCCGCATTTCCTCGATCACGATCATCCTGATCATGCTTGCACGCCGGATTGCGATCACGACCACCATCACCATGGGCACGATCATGATCATCATGGTCACAGCCATCACGACCACGCCGCCCCGTCCGATATTCACGATCTCACCATTGAATCGATCTCCCTGCGCGCCGGACCGCTCAACCCGAAGCGGTTCTTCCCCTGGATCGAAAAGATCACGCAGCTTGAAGGTCCCAATATCCTCCGGCTCAAGGGTATTATCGCTTTTGAGGACGACGCTGACCGCTATGTCATCCAGGGCGTGCACATGATTGTCGAGGGCGACCATCAGCGGGCATGGAAAGAAGACGAAAAGCGCGAAAGCCGCCTCGTCTTTATCGGCCGTGATTTGGACCGCGAAAAGCTCGAGCGGACCTTCCTGGCCTGCCAGGCCTGAGGGAAAGCAAGATCATGCCAACTGTCGCGCCGATTGATCTCGATGACCATTGCCTTGCAACTGCATTTCTGGACGAAGTTCCGGTTTTCGCGCTGGCCTCCGGACAGGTGGTCCGTCTCGACCACGGAACCCACCGCCATGAACTGCATGATGGCTTGCTAGCCACCGCCGTCACTTTGGATGGCAAAAGCTTGATCAGCGGTGGTGAGGACGGCAAGGTGATGCGTCTTGACGCCGATGGAACCGAGACGGTACTTCGCGGTCCGGCGCGTAAATGGGTCAGCGCCGTCGCCGCAGGACCGCAAGGCGCGACAGCCTTTACCGAGGGCCGCTCGGCGACGGTGTTGCTTGCAGATGGGACCGAGCGGACATTTGAGGAAGCCCGCACAATTGAAGGTCTTGCCTTCGCGCCGAAGGGATTGCGGCTGGCCATGGCACGTTACAACGGCGTGTCTCTTGCCTTTGTGCAGGGCAGCGCCCCCGCGCTCGATTTCGAATGGAAAGGCGCCCACAATCAGGTGATGTTCAGCCCAGATGGGCGCTTTTTGGTGACCGCCATGCAGGAAAACGCACTTCACGGCTGGAAGCTCGACGGCAAGCCCGGAAGCGAACAGCGCCACATGCGCATGACCGGTTATCCCGCCAAGGTCAAATCATTGTCATGGTCCAACAAGGGCAAATGGCTCGCCTCATCCGGTGCGCCTTCGGCAATTGTCTGGCCATTCTCGGCCAAGGATGGCCCGATGGGCAAAGCGCCCATGGAACTCGGCCAACGCGCCGATACGATGGTGACATGCGTTGCGTGTCATCCGCTCGAGGATCTTGTCGCCATTGGTTTTGGCGACGGCATGGTGCTTGCCGTCCGGATTGCCGACAGCAAGGAAGCCCTGTTGCGTCGGCCCGGCAAAGGACCGGTCACGGCCATGGCCTGGAACAGGCCAGGTCGCCTGCTCGCGTTTGGATCGCAAGCAGGCGATTGTGGCGTTATCGACATTGCTGGGTAACAGCCACCCCGGTTACGACCAGGACAGCTCCAGGTGCGGACGGCCATTTGACGTCCGGGCATGGCTGACGCCATCCTTGCCGATGACGCCGTTGACCCGCTTGCGGAACGACGAGAAGCTGTCAAAGGTGACAACGTCGACCGCTTCATCGAGATCCAGTGACACCCGGTAGTTCCCCGGTGAGGAAGTCATCGCCTGAATACCGACCACCCGTGCCGAGAACGGCTGTCCAAGATAGGCTCCGGTCACCTTGGCGCCGGGCGCAAGACTTTCGGGACCAGGCCGGTTGCCCAGAGCGGCATGCAGTGTGTTCCAGTCGTTGAACCCGTGCTGCGCGGCAATCAATTCCAGCGCTCTGGAATGACCAATGGTTTCACCACTGGTCTCCAGTCGGGTTCTCAGGCGTCTGGCCTGATCTTTCAGTGTACTCAAATTTGGCAATGGCGTGGGATCACGCATGGCAGTTCTCCTGTCATGACATACCGTGTTCAAGGGGCGCCCGCATTCCACCATCTGGCATGTCATCAAAAAGGTGACTGCTTTAAAGCTGGAGACTTCACCATGGCTCAATGCCTGCGGACGGCCGGGGCTCCAGACCCGAAGACGCTCAAATAGGTACGCCAAAGCACGTTGTCAATCTCTGCCGCGCGGACGTCAGACTGAGGCACTGGTTATTAATCAACCTGTGCATGAATAGGATATGGAACTTATTCGGCCCTGCCGAGTTGAGGGAATGAACCTGTGAGGAGAAAAAATGACCCAGCCAACGCCAAGTCAGTCACTCCACGCCACAAGGCGTAATTTACTGGTTGGAGGGTCTGCCCTCACCGTTGCAATGTTTGCGGGCTGGACGAGAGATGCTTCCGCCGCGACGATCGACACGGATGCTTTCGTCCGGCTTTCCCAAAAACTGACCGGCAAGCCGGATCTCGATGCAGATTATGCCTCCGAGATGCTCAAAGCTTTCAAGGCTATCGGAAAAATCGAAGACATTGCTGCGCTCGCACAAGGACCAGACAATCCGGAGCTCGCAAACGACATTGTCGCTGCGTGGTACAGCGGCGTGTCTCCCGATCCCGACAGCGACGAGGTTATCACCTACACCGACGCGCTGATGTGGGAAGCGATGAGTTTCTCCAAGCCAATGGGCTATTGCGGAGGAGAGACCGGATACTGGGCCGAGCCTCCGGCCGGCTAAACCACGTTTTCTCCGCCCCAAAATTTTCGTTTTCCGGGAGCCCGTATTATGGCCAATGACATCACTGCAGACATCCTCATCGTCGGAACCGGCGTTGCCGGCGCGATCGCCGGCGCCAAACTGGCAGCCAAGGGATTGAGCGTGGCATTTCTGGAATCCGGCAAGCGGATAGACAGATACGACGCGGTCGAGAAGTTCTGGAACGCCAAGATCAAGGTTCCGGAATCGGCCTACCCGAACGATCCTCAAGCGTCACACCCCCTGTCCCACCGGATTGAGGATTTCTACCAGCAGCAAGGCCCCGAGCTGTTCAAGTCCACTTACATCAAGGTGGTCGGCGGTACGACATGGCACTGGCTCGGGACAACCCTGCGAAATCTCCCCTCGGATTTCAAATTGAAGTCTCTCTACGGACACGGCGTCGACTGGCCGATTGATTATGGCGATCTGGAGCCATTCTACCTCGCGGCCGAAAACGAGATCGGCGTGGCGGGCAACTCGGCGCAAGATCTTGGCTCGCCGCGCTCAGGTGATTTTCCGATGCCGGAAATCCCGATGACTTATCTCGACAAACATTTTGCCGCCGCGCTGGATGGCACCCAATACCAGGTCCGCTCCACCCCGCAGGGCAGAAATTCTGTATTTCGCGAGGATCGGCCAGAGTGCTGCGGCAACAATTCCTGCATCCCCGTCTGCCCCATCCAGGCCAAGTATGACGCCACGGTGCATATCGCCCTGGCCGAGAAGGCAGGCGCAACGGTCCATGAACAGACCACCGCCACAAAACTCAATGTCGGCGATGACGGACAGATTACTTCAGTCGAATTCCGCCGTGCTGACGGAACCACCGGCACGGCCTCGGGCAAGGTGGTGATCGTTGCCGCCCATGCTCTCGAAACACCCCGGTTGCTGCTCAATTCCGTGCAGGAAAAAGCACCGAACGGAGTGGCGAACAGCTCCGATCAGGTCGGGCGCAATCTGATGGATCACCCATCTCGGCTAAGTTGGGCCATGGCGGCCGAACCGGTCTGGCCCTATCGCGGCCCTCTCGCTACCTCGGGCATTGAAAACCTTCGTGATGGAGACTTCCGCAAGCAGCGCGGTGCCTTCCGCATCGAGATCGGCAACGACGGTCACAGCTGGCCGACAGGCGCGCCCACTACCACAGCCGCCGAGCTCGCGGCTCAAGGTTTGCGTGGTGAAGAGTTAGACGCCGCGATCAAGGACGCGACCTCTCGCCAGATCCGGCTCGCCTCACTCGTCGAACAGTCCCCTGACGCCGAAAATCGCGTGACACTGGATCCAGAAAAGCGCGACGCCAATGGCGTTCCTCTGCCCCGCATTCACTATGATTTCGATGACTACACCCGCAACGGTCTCGCTGCCGCAGAAGCAGCCCACGATGAAGTCTTCAAGGCCTTGGGCGCGACGAATGTGAAGCACTCGCCGGACATCCAGGGTTCAGGACATATCATCGGAACCGTACGTATGGGATCCGACGCCAACACCTCTGTGGTCGACGCGAATTTGCGCAGTTTTGACCACAGCAATCTGTTCCTTCTCGGATCGGGTACCTTCCCCACATCGGCAACCGCCAACCCGACATTGACCATCGCTGCTCTTTCGCTGCGCGCGGTCGAGGCAATTGCGGCCTCAGTCAATTAAACTAAGTGGCCTTGGGTCTCGGCCCGGGTGTACCGTGACACTCTAGCCGGGCATTCTCAGACCTGCATCACAGGCAAAGCTGAGAATGCCCACCCTTTGCGACCAATAGAGCCGCAGGGTTAGCTACAGGTACCTTACCGATTCTCCACAATGTCGAGGCGCCGCGGACACTCACCGGCACGTGAGACTTTGGGCAGGCTGAAACTTGGATTAGTAGCTGTTTCAATCAAGTGTTTTTCCATCGCCCCTTGAAAAACTCATTCTCTGAACGAATATCCGGTAACTGTTCAGTTTGAGACGACAATGACTGCGTCCAGCCCGGCGCAAACCCCAAGGATCTGCCCTGCATGGATACATTGACCCGGATTCGCGCCTTTATCGACGTGGTCGAGGCCGAAGGATTTTCGGCAGCAGCCCGCAAGGTAGGCCGCTCCAAGGCGCTTCTGTCAAAATATGTCCGGGAGCTTGAGGATGATCTGGGCGCCTTGCTTCTCAACCGGACCACAAGGCAATTCTCGCTGACCGAGGCTGGGCACACCTACTATCGCACCGCCTCCGATATTCTCAAGGAAATCGACAATCTCGCAGATCTGGTACGCGAAGGCTCAACCGACCTCAAAGGCCGCATCCGCGTCTCTGCCCCCCGCACATTCGCTGATGCAGCCATCGGCCAGTCGCTGATCGATTTTGCCGCCGCTCATCCCGATATCATCCTCGAAATCATCTCGGACGACCGCTTCGTCGACCTCGTCGAGGAAGGTTATGATGTGGCAATCCGCATTACCAAGCTCGAGGATTCGGGGTTGATCGCCCGTAAGCTATCAGCCTTTTCGCTGATCCCCTGCGCCTCTCCTGACTTTCTCGAACAGCATGGCCCGATCACCCATCCGTCCCAGCTCTCCGATATCCCTTGCATTATCGACACCAATGGCCGGTTTCTCAACAACTGGCGCTTTGAGAGCAAGGAAGGGACCACCGCCACTGTTTCCGTACACGGAAGGCTTGAGGTCAACAGTCCGCTCACCGCCATGCGCGCGGCCGAGGCAGGCCTGGGTGTCGCGGTGTTGCCGGATTTCATTTTCAAGGAGCGCCAGCCGAGCGGCACTCTCGTGCCCATTCTTGGGGAATTCACATCCAACGACCGGGGGATTTACGCAATTTACCCGCATCGCCGCTATTTGCCCGCCAAGGTTCGCGCTTTCGTCGACTACCTCACCCAGTGGTTCAAGACAGCGCACTGATGCCAATTGTCGCGGCACCTGCTGAACGTCGAAATTTGGTCCATATTCAGTGCGACTGAAACTGATCGAACGATACAAACAGATCGGCCAACCATGAGCGCACATAGGATATGGCGATTACCAATCATTGCTTCGGTTGCGAGCATGCTGTTGCCTGCCGCCGCATCGGCCCATCCCCATGTTTTCGCCGAAGCCCGTCTCGAGATTGAAACCTCGGCTGACGGGCATGTAACCGAACTTCGCAATGTCTGGCGGTTCGATGAAGTTTTTTCTTCAAGCGTCATTCTGGATTTTGATGAAAACGCCGATCTCAAACTCGACGCCGGTGAGCTCGCCAATATCAGCGAGATGGTCACCCAGTCCCTGTCCGAGTTCGATTATTACGTCAACATCACCGTCGACGGCCAGGATGCGGAGATCTCGCTGCCCGAACCGATCAAGGTCGACTACCAGGACGGACAGTTGCTAATGTTTTTTGCAGTCGTGCCCAAAAAGCGGATCCTGCTGAAGGGCAAGATTGCAGTCGGTGTGTTTGATCCGACGATGTATGCGGCACTGGATTTCATCAATGATGAAGACATGGCCGTGACCGGCGGTTCAACCTCGCAATGCGCGCGCAATGTTGTACGGCCGGACGCTGATGAAATCATCGCCCAGAACCAGGCATCCTTGACCGAAGCCTTCTTCGAAACCACCAAAAGCAGTGACCTTTCAAAACTGTTCGCCACGCGGCTGGAGCTCGACTGCCAATGAAATCCGGTTCCACGCGCTTGATCCTGACCGCGGCTATTGCATGTGTTGTGATAGCGGGAGCAGCCCATGCCCAGTCTTCACTCGGGATCGGTGCGGCTGAACCGTCGATCACGCCAACCGGCTTTGGCGGCTCCGTCCTGGATTGGGTCAATCAACAGCAGCAGGCATTCTACAGGTCCCTGACCGGGGCTCTGAAGGCCATGCGCACCGATCCCTGGCAGATGTGGGGGCTGGTTAGCCTGTCGTTTCTCTATGGGGTATTTCATGCCGCCGGCCCGGGCCACGGCAAAGCGGTGATTTCATCCTACATGATTGCCAATGAAGTGGCACTCAGGCGCGGTGTGGTTCTGGCGTTGTTCTCGTCAATGCTGCAAGCACTCACCGCAGTGACGGTTGTTGGCGTTGCCTATTACCTGTTGCGTGGTCTTTCAGTATCCATGACCCAGGCCACACACTTCATGGAAATTGCCAGTTACGCGCTGATAGCTGCGTTCGGGCTCTGGCTGCTCACCCGAAAATTGCTGTCGTTGCGTTCCAGCCGGGCACCGGCGGGTGTTCACAGGGAGCATTCCCATGCCCACGGCGAGCACCAGCACGCAACCAGTCATCATAATCATGAGCACATTCATGATCACCATCATCATGACCATGCCGAAGGCGAAGTCTGCTCGACATGCGGCCACTCCCACGTGCCGGATCCCAAACTGATTTCGGGTCGCGATTTCAGTATGCGTGAGGCCTGGAGCGCGGTCGTGGCCGTTGGACTGAGACCTTGTTCCGGCGCTCTCATCGTGCTCACATTCTCGATGTTGAACGGGCTCTGGATAGCCGGAATTGTCTCCGCCTTCGCCATGGCGCTCGGCACTGCAATCACTGTATCCGCATTGGCCACTCTGGCAGTCATGGCAAAGGGCGCGGCAGTGCGTCTGGCAGGCGCTTCGATGGGCGCCGCCGTTGGCACAGCCATTGAGATTCTGGGCGCAGCGACGGTGTTCGCGCTCGGATTGCTGTTGCTTGCAGCTTCGCTACAGGCTTGACTACCCTTACTTGGGAGTAGTCTCATTTTTACGCTGGCGCCTGCCGCGCAGCCAGAAAATGGCGAAAAAAGCCAGCACGAAGAAAATCGCCAATGCATAGGACAGCCAGGGCGATATCTCCGACAGAGACATCATCATCGATGGCATGTAATAAAAAACCAGCCCTGTGCCGAAAAGAATAACCGCCGCGGCAATCGCGGAAGAGCGGTTTGATGTGGTCGGTTCGCTCATGGGCGTGGTCCTTTGCATTCGGCGTCATCCACCAGATAAGCTTTTTCGCACGCACTGCAACACCTGCGATTAAAGCACGTCGCAGCTTTTGAGATTCGGGATTCCCAGACTTCTTGATTTGTGATTCAATTTGCCCATGGAAGGAGAACCGCCATGGGCAAGCCGCATCCGGTCGAGTTGCGTGCGCGTGTCGTTGGGTTTGTAAAAGAAGGCAACAGTCATCGGGAGGCAGCCCGGCATTTCCGGGTGTCGCCAAGATTTGTCAACAACATGATGATCCTGCATCGCGTCACCGGCTCGCTTGCGCCTCAAAGGCAGGGCCATCCGCCTGGCGGCAAGCTGACGGCGCATGGCGGATGGATTGAAGCCCGTGTCGCTGCGAATGGCGACGTGACGCTCGACGAGCTCTGCGTCGAACTTGCCGGGCGTGGCGTTGACGTGCACCGCTCGACGGTCGGCCGGTTTCTCAACCGGCTTGGGCTGAGCCATAAAAAAAAGCCTCAAGGCAAGCGAACAGTTGCGGCCGGAGATCGCCCACGCCCGTGATCTCTGGATCAAGCGACGCCGGCGTTTCTTCAACAAGGCATTGGCAAGGCTGATCTTTATCGATGAAACATCGACCAACACCAAGCTGACCAAACGCACAGGATGGTCGCCCAAAGGCCAGCGCTTCAACTCCTATACGCCGTTTGGCTCATGGAAAACGCAGACCTTCATCGCCGGCTTGCGCAGTCACGGCTTGACCGCGCCATGGATCGTCAATGCGCCGATGAACGGCCGCATCTTCGAGATCTGGGTCGAAACCCAGCTGGCTCCAACTCTCTCAAAAGGCGACATCGTCATCCTCGACAATGTCGCCTTCCACAAGAGCGAACGAGCTGAACAACTGGTCAGGGCCAAAGGCGCCTGGCTCCTCTTCCTGCCGCCCTACAGCCCCGACCTCAATCCCATCGAGATGGCCTTCTCAAAGCTCAAAGCACTACTGCGAAAGCACGCGGCTCGCAGCTTCGATGCCATCAGCACGGCGCTCGGCGAAATCGTTAGCCTGTTCTCTGTCACTGAATGCCGAAATTTTTTCAAGGCTGCAGGCTATGAGGCACAATAGATGCGACGCGCTTTAGGCTCTGATATCAGCTGCCATTGATTTTCTCCTGCGGACGGCTTCAAACCGCCTGAACAACCGCAGACATGTGGATGACACTGCGCCCCGGCTGCACCTCTTCAAGGTCAACCGCAAATCCCATCCTCTTGTACCATGAAAGCGCGGGATTGAGACCATTGGTGATCAATCCGACCCGGTTCAATCCGAGTTCACGCGCCCGCTCGAACGTCGCATCAAGAAGCATGCGTCCACGCCCGGATCCGGCTACTTCCGGCGCGGTAGCGATGGATTCAAGAAATAATTCTTCCTCAAGAACACGAAGAATCAGCACCCCTTCGAGCAAATCACCCTTCTCGTCAAACCAGATTTCGCACTCTTCCAGGATCTCGCCATAATCCCATTCAAGCGGGATCGCCCGCGCGCCAACAATGGCTTCCGTCCGTGCATAGGCTCCCCGCTGAAATTCCTCGACGCGCACCCGATCGTCGGCTGAGGCTCGGCGAAGATCCATCACACTTGCGCTTCCCTGATATCCTCCAAACGCCTTTTCTGCCGGCCATCCAGTTCAAAATTGGATGGATCAATCCAGGTTTCGAAGGCCCCTTTGAGCGTCGGCCATTCAGCGTCGATCATCGAGAACCAGGCCGTATCGCGATTGGCTCCCTTCGAAACAATATGTTGCCGGAACACGCCTTCAAATTGAAACCCGAGACGAGCGGCAGTTACCTTCGAAGGCGCATTCTCGTTGTGGCATTTCCACTCGTACCGGCGGTAATCGAGGTCTTCGAACACATGCCGCGCCATCAAGTAATGCGCCTCGGTCGACATTGGTGATCGTGCCATTGCCGCGCCATGCGCCACCGACCCCACTTCGATAACGCCATTGGCCGGATCAGGCCGCATCAAGGACGCCATTCCGACAATGTTGCCGGTCACGCGGCTGCGGAAAATGCACGTCACCCAGCCGCCATCCCGACCGGAGCGATCTAGCCAGTCGCAAAGCTCAGATGATGTCTCATAAGGACCATTGGGAAAATATCGGATCAGATCGCTGACGCCCGCTCCACCCAACGCATCCCACAGCGCTGTTTCATGAACTTCGCGCCGATACGGTTCGATCATCACATACCGCCCCGTCGAAGAAAAACCCTCTGGTGCGAGCCGCACCGTCCATTTGCTCAAATCACGCATTCGTATCACCTGAATTGAAATTCGCGCCGGGATAGGACATGAGTTCCTGAGACAAAACAACCACCGCCGCGAGGAAAAATATGATGATCCATCCAGTTGCAGCCTTCGACCGCATTGGCGAAGAAAATGCCTTCGCCGTTCTCGCGCGCGCCACCGAACTTGCCAACCAGGGACGGGATATCATCAACCTTGGCATCGGACAGCCCGATTTCAAAACACCGCAGCATATTGTCGAGGCGGCAATCAAGGCACTGCGCGACGGCCATCACGGTTACACACCAGCCAATGGTTTACTCACCACACGCGAAGCGGTATGCCGCAGAACGCTTTCCATGACTGGAGTGGAGATCTCACCTGAAAGCGTGATGATCATGCCCGGCGGCAAACCCACCATGTACGCCGCCATCCGCATGCTCGGCGAACCGGGCGTCGATATTCTATATCCAGACCCCGGCTTTCCGATCTATCGCTCGATGATCGAGCATGTCGGCGCACGGCCAATCCCGGTGCCTATGCGCGAAGAAAACGGCTTTGCCTTTTCAGCTGAAGAAACCCTGGCTTTGATTACACCCGAAACACGGTTGCTGATTCTCAATTCGCCAGCCAACCCGACCGGCGGCGTCACGCCGAAGGCGGAGATCGACAAGCTTGTCGCCGGACTGGCTGCGCACCCGCAGGTAGTCATTCTGTCCGACGAAATATATGACGTCATGACCTATGACGGCGAAAGTCATACCTCGTTGCTGATTTATCCCGAGATCCGCGACCGATTGATCGTCCTCAATGGCTGGTCCAAGACCTGGGCCATGACCGGCTGGCGCATGGGCTGGTCAATCTGGCCCGACAGCCTGATCGGCTATGTCCGTAAACTCGCCGTCAACTGCTGGTCCTGTGTCAACGCGCCATCGCAATTTGCAGGTATTGCCGCGATTGATGGCCCTCAAGACGCGGTGGTTGAAATGCTCACCGCTTTCGACCGTCGCCGCCGATTGGTCACGGATTTGCTCAACGAATTGCCCGGCGTCTCCTGCATTCTGCCCAAAGGCGCCTTCTATGCTTTCCCCAACATCTCGGCCACCGGCTGGAAAGCCAAGAAGCTCGCCAGTGCCCTGCTGGAAGAAGCCGGCGTTGCGCTGATTGGCGGCCCGGATTTCGGTATTCTCGGAGAGGGCTATATCCGCGTGTCCTGCGCAAATTCCGATGACAACATCGAAAAAGCGATCTCACGGGTCGGGGAGTTTTTGAAAACAACCAAGCCCTGATCGGGCGAAAAACAGCCGCCTGAACAGATCAAGGGCGGCTTGCGCCGCCCTCACCTGCCATGCCGTTCTTGGGAGGAGTGAATTGGCATGTCTGATGATCAAGCTGCGCTTCAAAGCTTAATAAGACCTTAACACAAAATGGCCTGTTTTGACCCCTGACTGACTTTTCCCACCTATTCCGGGGCAGTTTTCAGCTCTGCACCCGGTCAGAATCGCATTCTTTCGCAATCAGAGCCTGGTGGTCAGCAACTTCAGTCCGGCAAAGCCAAACGCCACTGCAAATAGAGTTAGAACTGTCATAAAAAACGGGGCGCTTGCGCGCCCCGGTCAATTTGTATTTGGGTTTGGTTTTTTCAGGCTCCCAATTACCTATCTGGTGACAATTTCCGGACCCATAAGGCTATAGGGCAGCCACGTCGACAGACTTGGCACATAGGTCACGATGATCAGGAACAGGAACAGCACCGCCACGAACGGCATTGCGGCGCGAACGACCTGAACCAGGCTCATGCCGGTAATTCCCGATGTGACGAACAGATTGAGCCCGATCGGCGGCGTGATCATGCCGATCTCCATGTTCACCACCATGATGATCCCCAGATGCACCGGATCAACACCGAGCTCCATCGCGATCGGGAACACCACCGGCGCCACGATCAGAAGCAGGCCCGACGGTTCCATGAACTGCCCACCGATCAACAGCAGGATGTTGACGGCAATCAGGAAGGTGAACCAGGTGAAGCCATAGCCCAGCATCAACTCAGTAATGGCGTCGGGGATGCGTTCGGATGTCAGCACATGGGCAAACAGCAGCGCATTGACGATGATGAACATCAGCATGATGGTCGTCTTCGATGCGTCCACCATCACCTTGCGGGTATCTTCGTTGAAGAAAGCCCTGCCAAAATTACGTCCCATCAGAGACAGATTGCGGCCCCAGACCGGCAAACCCGCAGCCAGCGCGCCAGGCACACCTGCCAGTCCCTTGTCACCACGCCAGGCAGTGTAAGCCACCAGAATGGCAAGAGAGATCGCCAAGCCAAGATTGGAACGGCCGGCAAAAGTGATCGTTTCGGAATCATTGGTGGCGAAGAACGACAGGATCATCCAGACGAAATAGAAGGCCAAGGCATAGACAACTCCGGAAAACCCGGCGCGCGCGCTGCGAGAATCCGTGTCGTTGACCCAGGTGATTCCCGCCATCGGCCCCATGTCGCGATAGATGAAGATCGCGATAAAAAACGAATAGACCGCGGCGACGGCGGCAGCTTCGGTTGGCGTGAACACGCCGCCGTAAATACCGCCAATGATGATGATAATCAGGAACAGGCCCCAGCCAGCTTCCTTGCCACCAGCGACGATTTCTCCAAATCCGCGCCAGGGTTCCGACGGGAGGCCCTTGATCCGCGCCACGATATAAATCGAGATCATCAACATCAGGCCGGCAACAATACCCGGGATCACCCCGGCGAGGAACATCCGTCCGACGGATACATCCGTTGCCGCCGCATAGACCACCATGACGATCGAGGGTGGAATAAGAATGCCCAGCGTACCGGCATTGGCAATGATACCGGCCGCAAATTCCTTGGAATATCCGACCTGCCGCATGCCGGCGATGGCGATGGTGCCGATGGCAACCACTGTCGCCGGAGAGGAACCAGATAGCGCCGCAAACAGCATGCAGGCGAGCACGCTCGCCATGGCAAGGCCGCCACGGAAATGACCGACGGTCGCAATGGCAAAACGAATGATGCGCTTGGCCACGCCGCCTGTCGACATGAAGGCCGATGCCAGCACAAAGAACGGAATGGCCAGCAGCGTGTAGTTCTGCGAAGCCGTGAACAGCTGGATGGCCACTGACGACATGGAATCTGTGGAGAAAAAAGCGATCAGAATGATCGACGAAAGTCCCAGCGACACCGCCACAGGTACGCCGACAAACAGAAGCCCGAGAACGAGCACAAACAGGATTGCGGTTTCCATGGCGGGTCAGTCCTTCAAAACGTTGCGGTTTTCGGCAACGAGGTCTTCCGCCTCATGTCCGGCAATGATCAGTTCACGGTCACCGCGCCAGATGGCAATCATGGCTTGCAGCGCACGGAAGCCGAACAGGCCAAGCCCTACAGGGAGAATGAGATAGGCGATCCAGCGCTGCACACGCTCCTTCACGCCGAAAACGGCCTGCATCCACTCCGGATAGCGAAGATCATCAAGCCCGATGCCGATCTGATACATCTTCGACCAATAGACCATTGCCCCACCGCGGGTGTCCGCACCGAAGATCCCGAGCCAGGAAGATTCGATCAGGATTGCCGCATAGAGAAAAGCGCAAGCCGCGCCGAAGATCGCAAAGAAACGGAACAGTGGTTTTGGAAACAATCGCAGAAGCGCATCCACGCCCAGATGCATCCCCTGTTTCAGGCCGTAGCTCATGCCGAACAGGATCATCCAGGCAAACAGGATCCGGGTAAGTTCAAGGGCACCGGTCCAACCGCTGTTGAAGCCGTAGCGCGCGATAACCTGAGTGAAGGAAACAATCGTGATCAGCGCCAGAATGATCGCGAGCACGTTTTCCTCAAACCGGGTGACGGCATCCGGATTGCGGCGTTCCGCGACCCAGAACAGCACGATCACTGCGCCCATGATCAGATAAGGCAAGTAAGTATTCATTACGTCCCCCCAAGTGCCGGATCCCGCCAGCATTCAATTGCTCAGATCCGGGAGGATACCCCCCGGATCTGCTTTGCAACAAGGACTAGCTTAGTTCGATGCCACAGCGGCTTCGATCAGATCCGTGCCGATGTCAGCTTCGAACTTGGTCCAGACCGGCTTCATGGTATCAACCCAGGCCTTGCGCTGTTCAGCGTCGAGTTCGCGGATCGTGCCGCCGGCATCCAGAATGTTCTGGCGGTTCTCGGCTTCCTTGGAAGCGACTGAAGCGTTGGCTTCGATTGTCACTTCGTTGGCGATCTTGACGAACTGGTCACGGAAATCGGCGTCAAGGCTGTTGAGCCATTCCGTCGAGGTCACCAGCAGATAGGCCAGGAGCTGGTGGTTGGTTTCAGTCACGCCGTCCTGCACTTCGAAGAACTTCTGGGTGTAGATGTTCGACCAGGAGTTTTCCTGACCGTCGACAACACCGGTCTGCAAGGCACCATAGACTTCCTTGAACGAAAGCTTCTGGGCCGATCCGCCCATGGCTTCGATCATCGCCACGGCGACGTCAGATGTCTGGACGCGGAATTTCAGGCCATTGGCGTCAGCAGGTGTCAGCAGCGGCTTGTTGGCCGAAAACTGCTTCAGGCCCGACGACCAGTATCCAAGACCGGTGTAACCGACATCTTCCATGACAGTCAGCAGGCCCTTGCCGGAATCCGACTGGGTAAAGACGTCGACGGCCTTGAGGCTCGAAAACAGGAACGGCAGGTCGAACAAGCGATACTTGAGCGTGTAAGCTTCGAACTTCGAAAGCGAAGGGGCAGCAAGCTGAACGTCGCCGAGAAGCAGCGCTTCGAGAACCTTGTCGTCATCAAACAGGGTCGAGTTGGCGAACACTTCCATGCAGGCCTTGCCGTTCATTTCCGAGTTGACCCGTTCGGCCAGCAGCGTTGCAGCGTCGCCCTTGGGGTGACCGGTTGCGGCCACGACGTGGCTGAACTTGATGACCATCTCGCCGTCATCGCAATTGGCCGAAGCAGCATTGGCGGTGAAAAGGAGAGCGGCGGCTGAAACGGCGCCAAGAAGAAGTTTTTTCATGAGGTATCCTCCACTGGGGCAAATTGCCCGGAACTTGTCAAACGAAGCGGAGACCGGAGAAAACCAGAAAGACCGGGCCACTTGCCCTGCGTCCTCCCAGCGACGTCCTCCCGTCCATCGCATTCAAACTAACAAGAGCAATCTCTGTGCCAATTCCGCAGAGACGCCTGAAGCAGCCAGAATAACTGAAAAACAGCATGGAGAACACCAAATGGAGAAAATACGGCTTCGGATGCGGCATTTAGTGGGCGTCGCGCAACCCATCTATTGGCTCCAATGGGTCGCCTACGACCCATCGTCATTGCTGGAGGAAATGCCCAGTCTCCGCATTTTCTCATACAACCCCTTGCGCGAGACGCCGAGACTTTCATAGGTCGGCTTCAAGGCGCCGCCATTGCGTTTGATCTCCGCCATGATCACCGCGCGTTCAAAAGCGTCCATCCGCTCCGACAAGTTACCGGTTCCAGCTTCAATACCGGCATCCGGCTCTGATCCGAAACCCGACCACATACCCAGAACAAACCGGTCGGCGACATTGCGCAATTCGCGCACATTTCCCGGCCAGTCATGCGCCAGCAGCCCCGCCTCAATTTGTGGTGTAACGTCAGGGATCTCGCGGCGGTAGCGTGCACGTGCTTCGCGCGCCAGATGAAAGAACAGCAGTGGAATGTCATCCCTGCGCGCCTTGAGAGCCGGGATTTCCAGAGTGATCACATTGAGCCGGTAATAGAGATCGGTCCGGAAGGAAGGGTTGTCGATGAGATCCGCCTTGGTCGCCGCCACGAAGCGCACATCAAGACCCACTTGCCGGTTCGATCCCAGCCGCTCGATTGACCGCCCTTCTATGGCACGCAACAGCTTGGCCTGCAGATCGACCGGCATCGATTCAATTTCGTCCAGAAACACGGTGCCGCCATTGGCATGTTCCAGTTTCCCGATCCGCAGTTTCTGCGCTCCGGTAAACGCGCCTGCTTCGTGACCGAAAAGTTCGGACTCGAAAATATCGGCCGGCAGCGCCGCACAATTGATGGCGACAAAATTGCCTTTGCACCGTGAACCGAAATCGTGGAGCGCCCGGGCAACCACTTCCTTGCCGGTTCCGGTTTCGCCGGTGATCAGAACATCTGCATCAGTATCGGCCACTGCGGAGATCTGCGCACGCAGACGCTGGATTGCAGGATTGCGCCCAACCAGTCTCGATGAGAGGTCATCACTGCCTTCAAGCGCATTGCGCAGAGAGCGGTTTTCCAGCACAAGCCGGCGCTTCTCGAGCGCCCGCTCAACCACCGAGAACAACCGGTTGGCGGCAAACGGCTTCTCGATGAAATCGTAAGCTCCGGCGCGCATCGCCTCCACCGCCATCTGCACGTCGCCATGCCCGGTGATCAGCACCACAGGCAGCGTCGGATCAATGCCCAGGATGCGGCGCATCAGCGTCAACCCATCCATACCGGGCATCCGGATATCAGACACGATGACGCCGTAGAGGCTGCGCAACGGCAGATCAGCGACGTCTTCCGCGCTGGTGTGGCAAGTCACACTCAGCCCTTCGAGCTCCAGCGATTGCTTGAGCGCGTGCCGCAGATCTGCGTCATCATCGACCAGATGAACTATCCTGTCCTGCAGCCTCAGCGCTGAACTGTCTTCCAAAAGCGGGCACCTCCCCTTGGCATCGATGGACAGCCTGAAATCATGAAGCCGACGTCTTGTCCAGCATCATACCGCAGCACCCTCCGATCTCAGAGCAGGTTCAGCATCGAGATCGCCATGCTCAGGATCAGCGGCCCGCAGATTGATGGTGAAACAGGCACCACCCTCCGGCCTGTTCGTGACCATGATCGTGCCGCCAAAATCCCGGATGATGTTGTCCACGATGGAGAGGCCGATGCCGATCCCTTCGCCGACCCCCTTGGTGGTGAAGAACGGCTCGAACACTTTTGGCAATTGTTCTGGCTCGATCCCCGGACCATTATCGATGACGGTCACGACTACACGATCAGCTTCCCGTCTTGCGTCGATTTCCACCATTGCATCAACCTGCCCCGACAAGGCGTCGATTGCATTGTTGACCAGATTGACAAACACTTGTCCGAGCCTGATCCGGCCGCCCACGACATAAAGACCAGACACTCCCTCGCCGACGCCAATTGAGGCGATGCCCGCAGCGCGGGCGCGCGGCCGCGCCAGCAGCAGCGCCTCATCGACAATCGTGCCAAGCGGCACCGGCCCGATGGTGGCTCCAGGTTTGCGGGAGAATGACAGCAAGGTTCTCGACAATTCCGCCATCCGTTCGACCAGACCATTGATCCGCGACAAATTCCCCGACACCTCGGAGTTGGCACCTCGTTCGAGAAACTTGAGCGCATTGTCCGCATAAGACCGGATTGCGGCCAGTGGCTGATTGTACTCATGGCTCAAAGCCGTTGACATCTGACCGAGCGCTGCCAGCTTGGCGGTTTGAACCAGCTCGTCCTGCGTTTTGCGCAACCGGTCTTCTGCCTCGCGGCGAACCTCGACTTCCTGGCTAAGCGACTGGTTTGTGGTTGAAAGTGCTCGCGTCCGGTCCCTCACCACACGCTCGAGACGGAGTGCAATCGCCCTGTCTCTACGCGTCCGGATGATCGCCACCTCATTGCGCCGAAGCACGACGAGCGCAATCATGCCAACCAGCAAACATGCAAGCGCTGCGATCGATGCAGCATTGAGACGCGCCGCGGCGACTGGCCCAGGATCGGCCAACACATGAAGATCCCACTCAAGCAACGGCAGATGGCGCATCAGATCCAGCCGCTCTTCAAAATTATCGTTGATCAGATAGTGGCTATTCCCACCGGCCTGGCGCAGGTCGGAGATCGGCTTGAGCCGCCATTCAGGATCGTTGGCCAGAAATACGGTCCCGGTTTTATCGGTCACAAAGATGCGGCGTGCGGACAATGCCCAGGCCGCCTCAACCCGATAGAAATCAACATAGACAATGACAACGCCGACAAATTTCCCCTCCCGGCGCACCCCGGAGGAAAAAGCATAGGTCCGCTCGTCGCGGCTGTTTGAAAGAGCTGCCCGCCCGAGCCGGCCTTGCCGGGCAACTTCAATCAACTCAGGCAGACCTACGTCATTTTTGACAAACGGCCCGCCCGCATTGGCGAGCAACTCGCCATCGGGAAAGAAGAAGGCAACGTCCATGGCCGCCGACATGCCGGCGATGGCTTCCGTTACCCGGCGCGCGTCCACATTCTGGGCATTGCCATCAACGTCGCGCACAAACAGCGCGCGAATAGAAGATTGCTGGGACAGGAGCGGCGGCAATAACCGGAATTTATCGAGAACGCCCGACAGCACCTCGGTCTGCACCGATAGCGTTTCGCCGGCCTTCTGCATGACATCGGAAAGCGCACGCTCTTTGGCCGAGCTGACCGACCAGACCACAATGATTGTCGACAGGATCGCCCAGACGACAAACAAACCAACTCTGGTCAGGCGGAATTGTTTTTCAATGGCGACGCGTGATTGCATCGCCGGACTTTAGAGCCGTTCATCTCGAAATGAAATCGTTAGAGCGCCGGGATTTATTGATCTGGCAAGGAGTGTGCGGCGACGCGGCGCGACCGCCGTTAGCTGTGCACGACGAAGTCCAGAGTACTAAAGAACCAGCTCACTCGTTTTCATTTCAAGATGAACGGCTCTCAGTTCAGACCTTGGCAGCCGCAACTGTTGCTTCAATGTGGTCGACCAGAGGATCAGCCAGTCCGAGACGGCCCGCCAGCAGATCAAGGAAACCACGCTCTGCCCGGCTGTCGGGCTCGATGGCAAGCCGCGCTGCGGTGAACATCTCGACCTTCTGCGCCTCGGTTGAGGCTGACGCTATAATTCCGTCCATATCGACCGGCTTGGACAATTCATCATCGAGAAAAGCGACGGCATCCTCGCCCAGGCCGGACAAGGCCAGTTTGTCATGAATGCGGGCGCGTTCCACATCATCGACATGGCCGTCCGCACGGGCGGCGGCAATCATGACGCGGATCAGTGAAAGCGCAAAATCGCCATTGATTGCGGCTGGTTCAGTTGAAAATTCGGAATCTGAAGGCGGCGGCAACATCTCGGATTGCTGACCCAATCCGCCATCAACGGGAGACTTGCCTGCCTGATAATTCTTCCAGGCCTGATAGCCAAGCCCGGCAATCGCTGCCACGCCGCCAAGTCTCAAAGCTGATCCGCCGATTGCGCGCCCTGTGCCGGTTCCCAGAAGAACCGCCATAATGGCGCCTGTCGCAAGCGGGTTTTGCTTGGCGAGTTGTGTGGCCTGAGTGGCCTTGTCGCGAACGGTCCCTTCGGTGCCGGGAACATTGGAGCCAAGAAACTGGTCAAGCAGGGCTTTGGGATCAAACATCGCAATGGTCCTTGTGGTCCGGAGTGCGGCAGGGCTGACCTGCCGGTTCCAATCTCACATAGGAACACAAGAACCCGCTTTCAAACGGATTCCTCGGAATGTTCTTCTTCCAGTCGACCAGATACCGTGGCCGAGATACGAGAGATCAGGCGGAAAGCCGGGACGCCTCTGTGGCCAGCCGGGTAATGCCATCCCAATCACCTGCTTCCACCAATGCATTGGGTGCAACCCAGGACCCACCGACGCAAACCACGTTAGGCAAGGACAAATAGTCACGCGCATTGTCCGGCGTTATCCCGCCGGTCGGGCAAAACAGCATTCCGGCCAATGGCGACGAAAGCGACTTGAGGTAAGCGGCACCACCGGCTTGTTCGGCGGGAAAGAACTTAAGAACCTCATAGCCCTCTTCCTTGAGCGCCATCACCTCACTGGGGGTTGCAGCGCCCGGCAACAGCGGCACCGGCGATTTGCGGGCAACATCAAGCAGCTCAAGCGTCGTACCGGGCGACACGATAAACTGGGACCCGGCTTCGACGGCCTGGTGATACTGGCGCGCATTGAGCACCGTACCGGCACCGGGCACAGCGCCCTCGACCTCATCAGCCACAGCGCGAATGGCTTGCAGCGCAACCGGCGTTCTCATGGTGATCTCGATTGCCTTGAGGCCACCCGCGACCAGAGCACGCGCCAGCGGCACCGCGTGGGCGAGGTCCTTGATGACAAGTACGGGCACCACAGGCTGCAATTTCAGAATGGAAATGAGGGCTTGGGTTTTGTCGCCCATGGCGCTTGTCCTTTCGCGGCATCAACTGGAGCGCCCGGAATAACCTTTCGTCTAAGGCTTGTCCATGCTGACAGGTGAGGTGAACACCACAGACCGATTGCCTGAATTGCACGAACGCGCTATTCCCGCAGGCATGAAGACACCTGCAAAAACACCCGTTCCGAACCAGCCGGTGGTTGTCGCCGCGCTCTATCATTTCGCCCGGCTTGCCGGTCATGAGGCGCTGCAACCGCCCTTGGCCGAATTGTGCGACGAGCAAGGCGTCAAAGGCACCTTGTTGCTTGCCCGCGAAGGCATCAACGGAACCATTGCCGGCTCGCGCTCCGCAATTGACGCGGTGCTGGCGCATCTTCGAGCAATTCCCGGCCTAGAAGCGCTGGAACACAAGGAAAGCAGCGCCCACAAGATGCCGTTCCGGCGCATGAAGGTGCGTTTAAAGAACGAGATCGTCACCATGGGCGTTCCCGACATCGACCCGCTTGAGGGCGTCGGCGCCTATGTCGATCCGACAGACTGGAACAAGCTGATTTCCGATCCCGAGACAATCGTGATCGACACCCGCAATGATTACGAAGTTGGGATAGGCACGTTCAAAGGTGCGATTAATCCGGAGACCAGCACCTTCCGCGAGTTCCCGGGCTGGGTGGAACAGGCCGGCATCGAAGACAAGACAAAGCCTGTTGCCATGTTCTGCACCGGCGGCATCCGCTGCGAAAAGGCGACTGCCTTCATGCGCGCCCAGGGCTATGAGAATGTCTACCATCTTAAGGGCGGCATTCTCAAATATCTCGAAAACGTGCCTGAAGAGGAAAGCCTCTGGCAGGGCTCCTGCTTTGTCTTCGATGAGCGCGTCGCCGTCACCCACGGCCTGCGTGAAAGCGATGAAATCCTCTGCCGCGCCTGCCGCAATCCGGTCACGCCCGAAGAGCTTGCGTCTGAACTCTATGAGGATGGCGTCTCCTGTCCTCATTGCTATCAAAGCCGCAGCGAGGAAGACCGCGCACGGTTCCGGATGCGCCAGCAGCAAATGCTCGCTGCTAACGAAAAAGCACGCCAGAGCAGCGACCACCCATGACCCAAACCGTAAACAGTATTGTTGTCATAGGCGCCGGAATCGTCGGTATCGCCACGGCGGCGCTGCTGTCGGAACAAGGTCATTCCGTCACGGTGATCGACCGTTCCGGCATTGCCGAGGAAACCAGCAAGGGCAACGCGGCGGCGCTGGCATTCTCAGAAATCATGCCGTTGGCTTCACCCAAAACCCTTCTCAGAGCCCCAAAATGGTTGTTTGATCCGCTCGGGCCTTTGTCGATCCGGCCATCCTATCTACCGCAGCTGACGCCGTGGCTGTGGCAGTTCTGCATAGCCAGCATGCCTTCCCGGCAACAGGCCTCGATCACGGCACAAGCCAGGCTGATGCGATTGGCAGAATCCGAGATGATGGCGCTGGTCGAGCGCGCCGGCATTGCCGGCATGGTGCGTCATGACGGGTCATTGGAGCTTTATGAAAGCGAAGCGGAGTTCAACAGCACGACAGATGGCTGGCGGCAACGCGAACAAACAGGCATCGCATTCGAACATGTCCGTGGCGCCCGGCTGGCGGAATTGCAGCCCGGCCTGTCTCCACGTTTTGTTGCCGGCACCTTCGTGCCGGGCTGGAAAAATGTATCAGAACCGCAGAGATTTGCCCAAGCGCTGTGGAGCCATGCGGAACGGCACGGAGCTGTTTACGAAAAGGCCGAAGTTCAGGCCCTGGAACGCTCTGAAAAATGCCCCGCCGTCAGACTGGCAGATGGAACGACACGGGAGGCTGACCGTATTGTCGTCTGCGCCGGGTCATGGTCAACGCGCCTGATCAACCCGGCGACCCGGCTGCGCATTCCGCTCGACACCGAGCGCGGCTACAACACCACGCTGCCCTTGGGCGCATTTGATATCAAGCGCCAGCTGATTTTTGGCCATCATGGCTTCGTCATGACCCCGCTGGAAACTGGAGTACGCGTCGGCGGCGCTGTCGAGCTCGGCGGGCTCGACCTGCCACCCAATTATGCGCGCTCCAAAGCCATGCTCGACAAGGCGGCAAGCTTCCTGCCGGGATTGAAAACCACCGGTGGAGTTGAATGGATGGGATTCCGGCCTTCATTGCCCGACACCCTGCCGGTCATTGGCGCTCTCCCTGATGATCCGTCCGTGCTGCTTGCCTTCGGCAATGGCCATCTCGGGCTGACCCAGTCGGCGGCAATGGGTCGATTGATCTCCGATCTTGTCAGAGGCAAAGCTCCATCCATTGACATTGAGGCCTATCGGCCCGACCGTTTCTGAAACCCCGCCCGGAGAACAAGCATGGCGCGCAATCGTTTCTTCTGCATCGATGGCCACACCTGCGGCAATCCGGTGCGTGTCGTCACCGGCGGCGGCCCACAGCTCGATGGCACGACCATGCTCGAACGACGCGCCCATTTTCTTGCCGAATATGACTGGATCCGCACCGGCCTGATGTTCGAGCCGCGCGGCCACGACATGATGTCGGGCGCCATTCTCTATCCTTCGACACGGGACGATTGTGACATTGCCTTCCTGTTCATCGAGACGTCGGGATGCCTGCCGATGTGCGGACACGGCACCATCGGTACTGTCACCATGGCAATCGAGAATGGGCTGGTTTCCCCACGTGAACCCGGCGTTTTGGCAATAGACACGCCAGCTGGCCGTATCATAGCCCGCTACGAGATGAAGGGCCGCAAGGTCACTGAAGTCCGGCTGACAAATGTACCGGCATTCCTGCATTCAACCGGCATCAAGACCTACTGTGAAGGTTTGGGCGAGATCACCTTGGACGTGGCCTATGGCGGCAACTTTTACGCCATCGTCGATGCTCAGGAAAACTTCGCCGACATGGCCGGTTTTTCGGCCGCCGATTTCGTCCGCATGAGTCCGGCCTTGCGAGAGCGCATCAACAGCGAACATGAGTTCGTCCATCCGGAACATCCCAGCATCCGAGGACTAAGCCACATTCTCTGGACCGGCGCTCCGACCAGGCCTGAAGCCCATGCCCGCAATGCTGTGTTTTACGGCGACAAGGCAATCGACCGCTCCCCCTGCGGCACCGGCACATCGGCGCGGATGGCACAGTGGGCTGCCAAAGGCAAGCTCAGTCCGGGCGATGACTTCGTCCATGAGAGCATCATCGGATCGCTGTTTCACGGTCGCGTCGAAGCCGCCACGGAAGTGGCAGGCAAACCTGCGATCATACCCTCAGTGGCCGGCTGGGCGGTGGAAACCGGTTTGAACACAATCACCATTGACGACGAGGAAGATCCTTTCGCCCATGGCTTTGTGGTGCGTTGATCAAACATCGATGGAACCGCCGGTAAAGTTCAGTTCCTTTCGAAGTCTGCAAACGTTGCAGGTGTCCAAACTTCACCGCCACAGTGTCGGCAGTTCGTCTCGGTGCCGGCACGCTGCAAACCGCAGTCCAGGCAGCATAGCTTCCCGAAACTCTCCGTACCTTGAGTATGTAAATCGATGTGCGGCAGCGGGCAGATTTCATGCGGCGGCACGATCGGCATCCCGGCTATCGGCGGATCGGCGCGAAACACGCTGAGGTCGCCATTCGCCTCTAGGAAGGCATTCTCGACCTCGCCCAGATTGCGCACGCCTTCCAGTCTGAGCAACGCCAGCACTTCGGCCCTGCCCATGCCCCGGTCTGACGATTGCTCGGTGTTGAGCCGCCCGTTCTGGACAATCCAGTTCGGCTTTCCGTCAATCGCGGTCTGCGCACTGTCCGACCACAGGATCAGGAAATCGAGCCCCTTGTTGATCAGCACGATGACAGTGATGACCAGCATCGCATGCAGCAGCGGGACGTCCGGGTAGAACAGCGAATCCCCTACTGCCGAACCGAGCGCGATCACCAGCAGGAATTCGACCAGCGACAGCTGCGAAATGCTGCGGCCACCGATCCAACGGATCAATCCGAAGGTGTAGACATAGATGACGACGGTGCGGAACAGGATTTCGAGGAGAAACGACGGCGGCGCTTCACCGAGTAGCATACGCGCCCAGTCAAAGGGGATGACAGTTTGATCCATGACGGCGGCTCCGGCTGAATGTCAGCCGTCAACGTCCTGCTACGATTGTGGTTCCTTGCGTGCCAGCCGGAAATTCAATCCCTCAGCCGCCTATATGGGCGGCGATCAAATCCCGGTACCAATGACCGGACTGCTTGATCGTGCGTTTCTGCGTTGTGTAATCGACATGCACGATACCGAAGCGCATCGAATAGCCCTCGGCCCATTCGAAATTGTCCATCAGGCTCCAGGCGAAATAACCCTTCAACGGATAGTTTTCGGCAATTAGATCGGCAGCGACAGACAGGTGGCTTGATAGATACTCAAGCCGCATGGTGTCGCAGACGGCGCCGTTCTCCACGCCGGTATTGTCGGCCGCACCATTCTCGGTGATGTAGAAGTCCGGCAGCGTGTAGCGGCCATAGAGATCCTTGACCACATGGGACAGGCCTTGTGGCTCGATCTCCCAGCCGATATCAGTCTTGTCCGGCTTGACTGCCGGCGCACCGGCCACGTGCGGAAACTCCGATGAGGCATCATCTCGCACACGCATTGGCGTATAGTAATTCAGCCCCCAGAAGTCGAGCGGCTGATGGATCGTCTCGATATCGCCATCCCTGATATGCCCGGCCAGATCTGGACATCCCTCGAGTACGGAGTGAGGATAACCACCCGCGAATATAGGCCCGAAGAAAACCCCGTTGTGGAAATCATTGGCCCGCATTTCCGCCTTCCGGTCAGCGTCACTGTCAGTGGTAGCCATGACGCTCATCGCATTGAGGACGATGCCGACCGGGATATCAGGCCGCTCGGCCCGGATCGCCTGAACCCCGAGACCATGCGCCAGATTGGTGACGTGAAGGGCGGCCATCGCCGCTTCCATCGAGCGCTCGCCGGGCGCATGCACGCCCATCAGATGACCCAGATAGACCGAGCACCAAGGCTCGTTGAAGGTGACGATAGTATCGAGCCTATCCCCGAGCCGCCTCGTCACGATCCCGGCATAATTGGCAAAAGCATCCGCGGTATCCCGGTCGGTCCAACCGCCGCGCCCCATCAGCGCTAGCGGCAGATCCCAGTGGTAAAGCGTTGCAAACGCCTTGATGCCGCGCGCTTTCAGACCGTCGAGAAGCCGGTCGTAGAACGCCAACCCCTTTTCATTGATCGCCCCGGTTCCGTCGGGAATAATTCGCGGCCAGGCGATCGAGAACCGATAGGCTTCCGCGCCCAGGCCGGCCATCAGATCCAGATCGGCCTCAAGCCTGTTATAGTGATCGCAGGCCACATCGCCGGTATCACCGCCCTTGACCCGTCCGGGCATGTGGGAAAATGCATCCCAGATAGACGGCTTGCGGCCATCGGCCTGCGCGGCTCCCTCGATCTGGTAGGACGCGGTCGCCACGCCAAAGGTAAAACCATCGGGGAAGCGGCGCGCCAGTTTCTGAGGCGAAGTATCAGACGTCATTGCTGTCCCATCACGGTTTTGGCGTCGAGGTTACCGGATTTCAGTTTGCGGGCAGCCGTTCGACGAACGCCTTGATGATCTCACTCAGCTCAATGGGTTTCTCGATGCACGGCAGATGCGCAGCACCCGGGATTTCTTGATACATCGCACCGGGGATGAGCCGTGCCAGTTCGCCCACCAGCGCCGGCGGCGTCGAACCGTCATCGGTTCCGACGACACAGATGACCGGCACGGTCAGCTCGGAACTTGACTGGGTAAAGTCACTGTCGCGGATCGCAGCGCAGGTGCCCACGTATCCTTCCACCGGGGTGCGCTCGAGCATCATCCGGTAGCCGGTGAATTCGGCATTGTCGGCGCTACGGTAGTCCTTGGTGAACCAGCGCTCCAGGATAGCGTCGGAGAGACCGGCGATTCCCAGCTCGGTGATCGCGGATATGCGTGCATCCCACATTTCCCGCGTCCCGATCTTGTGGCCGGTGTCACACAGGATCAGCGCCCGCACCAGATCCGGACGTTTCGCCGCCAATCCCTGCGCGATCATACCGCCAACCGACAACCCGCAGACAATGACGTTCTTGGCTTCAAAGTGCTCAATCAGGGCGATCAGATCATCAATATGATCGCCCATGGTGATCTCGCCTTCACCGGCTTCTGACAGGCCATGGCCGCGTTTATCATAGGCGATGATGCTGAAGTCTCCGACCATTCGCACAATCACATCGCGCCAGATGCGGTAATCGGTCCCCAGCGAATTGGCGAAAACGATGGTCGGCCGGTCAGGGGCAGCGCCGATCACCTGATGATGGATGACGACACCGTTCAGGCGGGCAAATTGCATGGCAAGGCTTCCTTCGGAACTGATCTTTCTGATTGGATGCCTGATTTACGCCACAGAACGCCAGCACGCAAACAAAACAGTAACGCATGTCGCGTTCAAATGGATGCATTTGAACGATAACGTACATGCATCAATTCAAGGTGTTCCAGCAACCTTTGCGCATGCAATTGGATACGCGGCGCTGTAGTCAAAAAAGCGGCGACTCATCGCAATGAACCGCCGCCCTTGTCAGTCAGCTGTTGCCAATTAATCGTCACACATACCGGTTGACGACATTCTCCAGATATTCCTGACGCCCGGATCTCGGCTGCGGATTGATGTCAGCCTTGGTGACATAGTCGGCGATGTCGGCCAGAGAATAGGAGCCGTCGAGCATCTTCTTGGCTTCCGCGCCCCCCCATCCGGCGTAACGCTCCTCGACGAAACTCGTCAGCACGCCGTCCTCGACCATCTTCACGGCCGCTTTCAGCGCCCGCGCACAGGTGTCCATGCCGCCGATATGGGCATAGAGCAGATCTTCCGCATCGAGCGACTGGCGGCGCAGCTTGGCATCGAAGTTGGTGCCACCTGTCGCGAAGCCGCCACCCTTCAGGATAGCGTAATAGGCCAGCGTCATTTCCGGCACGTTGTTGGGGAACTGGTCAGTGTCCCAACCAGACTGATAGTCGTTGCGGTTCATGTCGATGGAGCCGAAAATGCCCAGCGCCTGGGCCAGTTCCAGCTCGTGCTCGAAGGAATGGCCGGCAAGGATGGCGTGGCCCTGCTCGATATTGACCTTCACTTCGTTTTCGAGACCATGCCGCTTCAGAAAGCCGTAAACCGTGGCAACATCATAGTCGTACTGGTGCTTGGTTGGCTCCTGCGGCTTCGGTTCGATCAGGATCGTGCCCTTGAAGCCGATCTTGTGCTTGTACTCGACAACCATATTGAGGAACCGGCCCAACTGGTTGTCTTCGCGCTTCAGGTCAGTGTTGAGCAGTGTCTCATAGCCTTCTCGCCCGCCCCACAGAACGTAGTTGGCGCCGCCAAGCTTGTGAGTGGCATCCAGGCAGGTCTTCACCGTCGCCGCGGCGAAGGCAAACACGTCCGGATCTGGATTGGTCGCGGCACCCGACATATAGCGCCGGTTGGAGAACAAATTGGCCGTCCCCCACAACAATTTCACGCCGGTGGCTTCCTGCTTACCGGCGAAATAGTCGACGATCTCTTCGAGGTTTTTCGTGTTTTCGGCAAAACTCGCGCCTTCCGGGCGTACGTCAGCGTCGTGGAAGCAATAAAACGGAGCACCCAGCGCCGAGAACATCTCAAACGCCACATCGGCCTTCAGCTTCGCCCGCTCCATCGAATCCTGTGGATACCAGGGGCGTTCGAATGTTTGGCCCCCAAACGGATCGCCACCTTCCCAGGCAAACGAATGCCAATAGGCGACAGCGAACCGCAGGTGGTCTTCCATGCGCTTGCCGCCGACAATCTCGTCGGCATTGTAGTGATGGAAGGCCATTGGATTGGTGCTGTCCGGGCCTTCATATTTGATCTTGGTGACGTCTCCGAAAAATCCAGTGCTCATGACATGGCTCCTTTGATTGCGGGATAGAGGGCACGATACTTCAGGTATGCCTCGTCAAAGGCGGCAGTGAGATCGCGATTGGGGTAAATGGTTCTTTCAGTTTTCGGCGGTGTGCAGACCATGAAGGGATCAGCGCTTTCTGCTGCGATCAGACCGAGCCGGGCAGCTCCGAACGCAGCGCCGAAATCGCCGCCCTCCGGAATATCGACCGGCAGATCCAGCACGGTGGCAAGGGCTTCCAGCCAGTAGTCTGACTTCGAACCGCCGCCGATGGCCGTAACCCGGGACAGAGATGTGCCTGCCTGTGCCAGTGCAGCCAGACTGTCACGGAAAGCAAAACTGACGCCTTCGACTACCGCCCGGGTTAAATGGGCTCGACCAGATTCGTGCCCGAGACCAGCAAAACAGCCGCGAATGGCGGCGTCATTGTGCGGCGTTCGTTCGCCAGAGAGATAGGGCAGAAACATTTCTGAACCCGGCGCAATCAAACGCTCTCCCAATTCTCCGGTAAGCGCTGCGGGATCGGTTGAGGTCACGCCGGAAAGCCAGTTGAGTGAGTCTGTTGCCGACAGGATCACGCCCATCTGATGCCAGGTCTGCGGCAACGCATGGCAAAACGCATGCACCGCACTGTCTGGGTTGGGCAGATACCGGTTGTTGGCTGCAAACAGAACCCCGGATGTGCCTAGCGAGGCAAACGCCTGACCGTCGGCAACCGTCCCCATACCGCAGGCCGAAGCTGCATTGTCGCCCGCGCCACCTGCAATGGGAACACCGGCGGGCAATCCCAGATCCGCAGCCACATCCGCCCGCAATGTGCCGGCCCGTTCGGTGCCTTCGACCAGCGCAGGCATCTGGCTGCGGTCGAGGCCGGTGGCTGAGAGCAGACCGTCATCCCAGGCGCGTTTGCCGACATCGAGCCAGGACGTACCGGCGGAATCCGACATTTCGGAAATGGCGTCACCGCTCAACCAGAGCCTGAGGTAATCTTTGGGCAGCAGCACCTTTGCCACCCGCGCAAACGCCTCCGGCTCGTTGGCCGCCATCCATTTAAGCTTCGGCGCGGTGAAACCAGGGAACACGATATTGCCGGTCAGCCGCCGGAACTGCGGATCGGCATCAAGCGCTGCTGCTTCTTCAAAACTCCGGGTATCATTCCACAGAATGCAGGGACGGATGACCTTGCCGTCCTTGTCGATTGTGGTTGCACCATGCATGTGCCCGGAAAGCCCGATGCCCCGCAACTTGGCAAGCTGCGAAGCATGGGTTTTGGCCAACGCCGCCAAAGCTTTGCGAGTTGCGATGATCCAACTGTCGGGATCCTGCTCCGACCACCCGTGATGCGGTCGCTCAACGGTGAGAGGCGCACTGGCGGAACCTAGGATGCGTTGACTGTCATCAATCAGCAGCGCTTTCAGTGATGAGGTTCCGAGATCAAGTCCGAGATACATGGCGGCAGATCCTTTCAAGAATATGGCGAATGCGTTCAGGACATTTGCTCATGGCAAGTTGTCCTTGAGAAATATGTCGATACGGATGCGCTCCTGCGCGCTCAGCGGAACCAGTCCATCGGCGCGCGCTTTCAGTACACGGATTGCGCTGCGCACTTCATGGCCACAATCCTGGTTGATGACGGCATCAAACAGGCCATCGGCGAGTGCCTTGCGTGATGTTTCGGTGACCTCGTGCACAACGACTACGAGCTTCCGGTCATCCGCAGGCGGCAACGCCTCTACCAACCCGCGATTACCCGCGCCGAGATTGTAGATCGCGATGATCTCCGGATCTGCGTCCAGTGCTGTTCTGACGGCCTGGCAGACCTTTTCCGCCTCATCATTGGTCTCCACCGGCCCGACAATTTCAAGGCTCGGGAATTCGGAATTCAAAACCGCGGCAAAGCCCGACGCCCGGTCCATGTGGTCTGAAAGTGCCATCGACCCGGCCACCACCAGCACCTTGCCCGATCGTCCGGAACAAAACCGTCCGATCAGACCGGCAGCAGTGCGGCCCGCAGCCAGATTGTCGATGCCACAAAAATGAGTCCGCCGTGACCCAGGCAGATCGGAAACAAGGGTCGTGACGTGAACGCCCTTGTCTATCAGCCGGTCGACTGCAGCCGACACCTCCACGGTGTCGGTGGCGACCAGCGCAACACCGGCCACATGAGCGGGATCTATCGCATCAAGAACACTGACGATGGCATCGGCATCAAATGGCGGCACTGTTTCAATCATGATGGACGTGCGCTCGACGGACGAACGTTGCATCGCCGCGCGGATCTCCGATTCAAGCCCACGCATGAAGCTGTTTGGCCCTGCCGGAATGACAAACATGAGCGGATAGACGCGCCGCTTTGCCAGATTGGCAGCCGTCACATCCCGCACATAGCCAAGCCGCTGCACTGCAGCCGCAACCTTGTCGACGGTCTGTTTCCGAACACCTGGCCGGGCATTGAGCACCCGGTCCACGGTCGCCAGACTGACCCCGGCTTCAGCCGCAATGTCATGCACAGTCGGTCGCATTGCATCCTCCTGGCGGGACTTCTAGATCAAATTTTGAGGTACGTAAATCAAAAACACGACAGCGCCATGCTCCACTTCGTCGCATACGTGCGCCTTGTCCATGCAGCATCCAACCGCCCCTTTACTTGACGCACCGGGCACAATATGGCCTAAGGCAGCGCCTCCCGGTCTCCGCCGCGCCTTGCCTGGCTGCAGCGTTACCGGACAGCGATCGCAGCCGGCTTAAGCCGCCGCGCGCACCATTCAACAGGACCTGAAAGCGGGCAAACACACATGGCCAATACTGCAACGCGAGTGCGCATCGCACCGTCCCCGACCGGCGAACCACATGTCGGAACCGCCTACATCGCGCTGTTCAATTATCTGTTTGCCAAAAAGAACGGCGGCGAATTCATCCTTCGCATCGAGGACACCGATGCCGCCCGCTCCACGCCGGAGTTTGAGCAAAAGGTTCTCGACGCACTGAAATGGTGCGGACTGTCATGGTCGGAAGGCCCCGACATCGGCGGACCCTACGGCCCTTATCGCCAGAGCGAACGCAAGGATCTCTACCTTCCCTACGTCGAGAAAATTGTCGAAAACGGCCACGGTTTCCGCTGCTTCTGCACACCTGAGCGGCTTGGCGAAATGCGGGCTGCCCAGCGCGCTGCCGGCAAACCGCCAAAATATGATGGCCACTGCCTCAACCTCGAGGCCGAGGAAGTCACCGAACGCATGGCGGCCGGCGAGCCATCCGTGGTGCGGATGAAAATCCCCACTGAAGGTTCCTGCAAGTTCGTTGACGGCGTCTATGGCGAGGTCGAGATTCCCTGGGAAGCCGTCGACATGCAGGTCTTGCTCAAGGCCGACGGCATGCCCACCTATCACATGGCCAATGTGGTCGACGACCATCTGATGAAGATCACCCATGTCGCCCGCGGCGAGGAATGGTTGTCCTCGGTGCCAAAGCACATTCTGATCTATCAATATCTGGGTCTTGAGCCACCGGTGTTCATGCACCTGTCGCTGATGCGCAATGCTGACAAATCAAAGCTGTCGAAACGCAAGAACCCGACCTCGATTTCCTATTATGCGGCGCTCGGCTTCCTGCCTGAGGCGCTGATGAACTTTCTCGGCCTGTTCTTCATTCAGATTGCAGAGGGAGAGGAACTGCAGACCATGGATCAACTGGTCGCCAATTTCGATCCGGAAAATCTGAACAAGGCCGGTGCGATCTTCGATCTTCAGAAACTCGACTGGCTGAACGGCCGGTGGCTGCGGGAAAACATCTCCGAGACGGAATTCGTTTCCCGTGTTCTGGCCTGGGCTCAGGAAAACGGTCGCTTTGGCGAAGGCATGAAACTGGCGCAGTCGCGCATCACCAAGCTGTCCGACCTCCCCGATCTGACCGGGTTCCTGCTGAAGGGCGATCTGGGGCTGACCGCATCGGACTTCGCCAACATCAAGAAGGTCTCGCTTGAGGACGTCCTCCAGACCCTCCAGACAGTTCAGCCGGATCTCGAAAAGATCTTTGAATGGAACGCCGAGAGCATCGAGGCGGAACTCCGCGCCATCTCCGAACGCAGCGAAATCAAATTGCGAAACCTGCTGGCGCCGCTCTTCATTGCGGTTTCCGGTTCCTCGCGATCCCTGCCGCTATTTGATTCCATGTCCATTCTTGGCCGCTCTGTCGTGCGTCAGCGCCTGAAGCAGGCCGAAATTGCCGTCAAGGCCGGCGTCGACGCAGCCAAAGCAAACAACGGGTAAGACAATGAACAACAAGACAACTGAGCCCGGCCTCTCGTCCGATGTAACCGAAGTGCGCGCGCAGAAGCTTGCCAAGTTGCGCGAGACGGTTGCCGAAGTTTATCCAGCGCATTTTCACCGCACCATGACCAATGATGAGCTTGCGGAAAAATACGCTGATATCGAACCCGACACCCTCACCGGTGACATCATCACCGTTGCCGGACGGGTCTATTCGTCACGCAATTCCGGCATGTTCATGGACATCCATGATGCCTCGGGCAAGGTTCAGATTTTCAGCCACAAGGACACAACCCCGCAGGAAGCGCGCGATTTGCTGCCGCTGATCGACATGGGCGATATCATCGGCGTCACCGGCGAAGTGCGGCGCACCAAGCGCGGCGAATTGACCGTCAATGCCCACGAAATCACCATGCTGACCAAGGCACTGCTGCCGATGCCGGAAAAATGGCACGGGGTTTCGGATATCGAATTGCGCTACCGCAAGCGCCACCTCGATATCCTGACCAATGAGGATTCCAAGCTTCGCTTCCAGCAGCGCTCAAAGATCGTCTCCGGCATCCGCCGCTTTATGGAAGACGAGGGGTTCATGGAAATTGAAACCCCGATGCTGCATTCGGTCTATGGCGGCGCCACCGCCGAGCCGTTCAAGACCCACCACAACACGCTCAAGCTCGACATGTATCTGCGCATTGCGCCGGAACTGTACTTGAAGCGAGCGCTGGTCTCGGGACTGACCGACAAGGTGTTCGAGGTAAACCGCAACTTCCGCAATGAAGGCGTGTCGACCCGACACAATCCCGAATTCACCATGCTGGAATGCTATTGGGCCTATGCCGACTATGAGGACATCATGGGTCTGGTCGAACGGCTGTTTGAAACGCTGGCCATGTCGATCCACGGCACCACCGAGATCATGTATGGCGACAAGGAAATGTCGTTCAAGGGACCTTTCAAACGGATTCCCATGCCCGATGCGGTCAAGGACGCAACTGGCATCGACTTCCGCGCCATCGCCACCGATGAGGAAGCCCGGGCTGCAGCCAAGGCAGCCGGGTTCGAAATCGAGGCTGACTGGACCTGGGGCGAATGCCTGGCCTTCATCTTCGAGGAAAAAGTCGAAGCCACGTTGATCCAGCCGTCGCATGTGACCCATTTCCCCAAGGACATTTCTCCCTTTGCCAAGGAAGTGCCAGGCGAACCGCGTCTGGTCGAACGCTTCGAAACCTATTGCAATGCCTGGGAACTGGGCAATGCGTTCTCCGAGCTCAATGATCCGGAAGAGCAGCGCAAACGCATGGTCGAGCAGCTCGAGCAGGCCCATGCCCGTGGCGAAAATGAGAAACAGCTCGATGACGAATTTCTCGACGCCATCGACCAGGGCATGCCGCCGGCAGGTGGCCTGGGGATCGGCGTTGACCGTCTGATCATGCTCCTGACCAATGCGCCGTCAATTCGCGATGTGATCCTGTTTCCGGCTCGCAAGGCTCGCAACGACTAGTCAACGGCCCCAGGTGGGAGACATCAGTGGCCGGCGGCTTTCGCCGGCTTGTCAGCCGAAGCCGTCGTGGGCTCTTCGTCGACCATGTCGCCATCACAGCCCGCAACCAGCTCGATTTCGTGAGCGAGGGCTTCGATGTCAGCCTGCGGCATGTCAACACGCTTGCCGAAATAGTAACCGGCGCTGGTTGGAACGCTATTCACATAACGCACCTCCCACGGCTGCGACACGGCAAGTGTTCTGGTCGGGTTCGGAGCGTAGGCAATTTCAGCGCCGATCGCGGAACCACGAAGCTTGGCCCTCGTAATCGGGCCGCGATGATCGGCGAACTGAACGATAACGAGATCAGGATGCAGCGTATCGGACAGGTGTCGCGCGAGCCGGAGGCCTGTCTTGACCCGTTCCTTCGGTTCAAGGTCATCGCCCGAAATAACCGCGATCAGGCGTCTCTCTTTACCACGCCTGAATTCGGACTGATAAACCGTTTTACAATGGCCCCGGGTTTCTTCCTTGAAGCCCGGAATCATGTTTGGCGGAGCAAATACCAGTGCGGCAGTCCCCGAAGCTCCCAGAACGAACAGAAATCCGCCTGAAAGCAATGCGAGCTTGCGGGAGACACGGAAAATCTTGAACAATTGACGCTTGGCAGCGGCCATACTTGGATACCCTCGACGCAGAACAACTCCGCGAAGTGTAGCCCAACGCACTTACGTAAGTATTAACCGTGTTTTTTAGGAAGTGGCCCAGTTCGGATCAGCGTTGTTCCGGAATCCTGAAACGGCGGTCGATATCAGCTTCCCTGCCGGCAATCTCAAGCCGCATCGGCGAACATTCACGCCGGGCGATCACCTTGCCTCTCGCCATCACCATAAGCCGCGGGGCCCGCAGACGGATTGCTTCGATCGGATTGCCGGCATCAAGCACCACCAGATCGGCGCGTTTGCCCACCTCAAGGCCATAATCCTGTAACCCCATGATAGCCGCACTTTGAGTGGTGACCATCTCGTAGCAGCGACGCATGTCATCCGGACTCGTCATCTGCGCCACATGCAGTCCCATGAAGGCGACATCCAGCATGTCGGCAGTGCCCAACGAATACCAGGGATCGAGCACGCAGTCCTGACCGAAACCAACCCGAATGCCGTGAGCCAGCATCTCCGGAACACGGGTCATGCCCCGGCGTTTCGGATAGGTGTCGTGGCGGCCTTGCAGCGTGATGTTGATCAGCGGGTTGGGAATGGCAGCGACTTCCGCTTCAGCCATCAAAGGTAACAGCTTGGACACATAATAATTGTCCATCGAATGCATCGAAGTCAGGTGCGATCCCGCCACACGGCCTTGGAGGCCAAGCCGCTGCGTCTCATAAGCCAACTGCTCGATATGCCGCGACAATGGATCATCGGTCTCGTCGCAATGCATGTCGACCATAAGTCCGCGCTCGGCTGCGATCTCGCAAAGCTCGGTGACCGAAGCACGGCCATCCGACATCGTACGTTCGAAATGCGGGATACCACCCACTACGTCGACGCCGAGATCAAGCGCCCGGATGGTATTTTCCCGCGCCGTCGGTGAGCGGTAGAGTCCGTCCTGTGGAAACGCCACCAGTTGCAAATCGATGTAGTGCGAAATCTCTTGTCTGACCTCAAGCAATGCCTCAACGGCCAGCAACCGGTCATCGCAAACATCGACATGGGTACGGATCGCAAGCAGACCCATCGATGCGGCCCAGTCGCAATAGGCTAGCGCCCGTTGCTTTACAGCCTCATGGGTCAGAAGCGGCTTGAGTTCACCCCACAGGCCAATCCCCTCGAGAAGCGTACCCGAAGCATTAATCCGGGGCTGGCCATAGGACAGCGTCGCATCCATGTGAAAATGCGGGTCAACAAACGGCGGTGAAACCAGATTGCCAGCGATGTCGATGATCTCGCCCGCCTCGGCTACGATGCCGGGAGCGATGGTGGCAATCCGCCCTTCCTTGATGGCGATGTCTGCAGTCGTCCCGTCAGGCAGCACGCCGCCCTTGAGCAAAGTGTCAAAACTCATCTCTCGCCTTTCTGATAGGGAACCATCAGCGCCTTCGGATAGGTCGCCCGGCGGGCAACGACAACCAGCGCCACGATCGACAGCACATACGGCATCATCAGGAATATCTGATAGGGGATCACCCCGCCAGTGATCTGCTGGAGCCTGACCTGATAGGCATCAAACGCCGCAAACAAGACCGCTCCGATCAAGGCCTTGCCAGGCCGCCAGGAGCCAAACACCACCAGCGCAATGGCGATCCAGCCACGGCCGTTGATCATCTCGAAAAAGAACGAGTTGAACGCCGACATGGTCAGAAACGCGCCACCGATTGCCATCAGCGCCGATCCGGCCATCACAGCACCCATCCGCACCGCAGTCACCGATATGCCCTGCGCTTCAACCGCAGCAGGATTTTCGCCCACCGCCCGAACCGCAACACCCACCGGTGTGCGATAGAAAATGAACGCAACGGCAGCGACGCTGAAATAGGCGAGATAGGTCAGCGGCGTCTGATTGAACAGGGCCGGTCCAAGAACCGGAATGTCAGACAGCACCGGGACAGCGAAAGGCTGGAAAGATTCGATCTTTGGCGGCGATGTCACTTCCGGCAACAGAATCCGGTAGGTGAAATAGGTCAGGCTCGAGGCGAGCATCGTCACTCCGATACCAGTCACATGCTGCGACAGGCCCAGCGGCACAGTGAGGAACCCGTGCAGCAGCCCGAACATCGCCCCGGTCAACGCAGCAACTAACACGCCAGTCCACAAATCCCCGCCCATATAGACAGTGAACCAGCCCGAAAATGCACCCGCGACCATGATGCCTTCGATGCCGAGGTTGAGCACGCCGGCCCGCTCGCAGATCAGCTCGCCCATGGTGGCAAAGATCAGCGGCGAGGCGATGCGGATGGCCGCGACCCAGAAGCTGGCGGTGAACAGAATCTCGAAAGCTTCGCTCATGTCATCTCCAGCGCACGCGGTAACGCATCAGCATGATGGCGGCGACCATGGTCAGCAGCGAGGTCGCCACCATCACCTGGGCGATATAGCTCGGCACATTGGCGCTGCGACTCATCGCATCGGCGCCAACAAAGATACCGGCCACGAAAATTGCTGCTGCGATCACACCCAGCGGATTGAGCATAGCCAGCATGGCGACCACAATGCCGGTGTAACCATAGCCCGGGGACAGATCGAGCGTCAGGTTGCCTTTCAAGCCTGCCACTTCGGAAAATCCCGCCAATGCGGCAAGTCCGCCCGACAGAAGCGCCGTCTTGGCAATGACGCGGTTGACCGGAATGCCCGCGAACCGCGCCGCTTCGGCATTGTGCCCGACCGCACGCATCTCGTAGCCAAGCGTGGTTTTCTTCATGATCACCCAGACCACGATGGCCGAAGCGATGGCCAGGATGAAGCCGAAATGCAGCCGTTTGCCATTGATCAGGCGTGGCAATTGCGCCTCGGCAATAACCCGTTTTGATTGCGGCCAGCCCATCCCTGTCGGATCCTTCAGCGGCCCTTCAAGCAGCATCGAGACAAACAGCAGGATGATGAAATTCAGCAGCAACGTCGTCACCACCTCGTCAACACCGAACCGTGTCTTGAGAATGGCCGGGCCAAGCAGCGCCAGCGCCCCGGTCAACATCGCCGCAATCATGATCAGCGGGATAAGCCCGGCCGAAGGCAGCGTCACCGCGCCAGTGCCTATCACCACGGTCATTACCGCGCCAAGATAAAGCTGCGCTTCAGCGCCGATGTTCCAGAGTTTGGCGCGGAATGCTACCGCGACGGCAAGCCCGGTGAAGATCAACGGCGTCGCCCTGGTCAGGGTTTCCAGGAGAGCGAACTGCGAACCCGCAGCCCCCTTGAGCACAAGCCAGAAAACCGTGAGCGGCGACGCACCGGCAATCATCACCAGGACCGAGGAAAACACGATCGTTGCCAGAATTGCGCCGGCCGGCCAAAGGATGGTGGCCGTAAACGATGAGGCAGGTCTCGGCTCAAGCCGCATGGCTCGTCCCCTCTTCATGCCCGTGTCCGGCCATCAATTCGCCCAGCTCCATAACGCTGAGTTCACCGCGCGAAGACGGCCTCGAAAGTTGCCCGCGGTGGATCACGACAATCCTGTCGGACAAAGTCTGGATTTCATCGAGATCTTCGGAAATCAGCAACACCGCCGCGCCGCGGTCACGGGCCTCGATCAGCCGCGCATGCACATAGGCGACAGCACCGACATCAAGCCCACGCGTCGGCTGGCTTGCGAGAATAATATCCGGATCACCATCAAGCGCCCGGCCAAGTATGAGCTTCTGCATGTTGCCACCGGACAACAACCGCACACGCGCTTCAGGCGACGGACATTTCACATCATAGGCGGTGATGATCTCGCTGGCGAAAGCCGCTGCAGCTTTCCAGTCGAGAAATCCCAGCCTTGAAAACCGCGGGCTGCGATAGGCTTCCGAGATCATGTTCTCGGCGACACTCATGTCGCCAATCATGCCGGTGGCGTGACGGTCTTCGGGAATTCGGCCAAGACCACGATCCAGCGCCGCGCGCGGCGACCATTGGGCAGCTATCTCGCCGTGCACAATTATGTCGCCGTCACGGGCTTCCAGCGTGCCGGCAATAAGAGCTGCGAGTGCAGCCTGGCCATTTCCGGATATCCCTGCAAGTCCGGTAATTTCACCGCCGCGCAATTGTATCGAGACTTGTTTGAGCGCCGCTCCACCCATCGATCGGGTGGAAACATTCTGGAGCTCGAAGAGAATGACGCCGGGATAAGACGGTCCGATCTCGTTGACCGGCAATTGCCCGCCGACCATCAGCTCGGCCAGTTCGCGCCGGGTCGCACCGGAGGTCCCGCGCTCCCCGGCAAGCTTGCCGCCCCGCAACACCACAACGCGGTCCGAAACCGATTGCACTTCGCCAAGCTTGTGCGAGATGAAAATCACCGAAAGCCCCGCCGCCACCAGCTTCTTTAGCGTGGCGAACAGCGCCTCTGTTTCCATCGGGGTAAGCACCGCGGTCGGTTCATCAAGAATGAGAATGCGTGCCTCGCGATACAGCGCCTTGAGGATCTCTACCCGCTGCCGCTCTCCCACCGAAAGCTCGGTGATCATCCGATCCGGCTCGACTTCCAGTCCGTAGTCGGACGCCAGGCGGCGGATCTTCTCCCGCGCCTGCGCCTTGCCGAGATTGAACGACCACAGCGAGCGCGTGCCGAGCACAATATTTTCGAGCACTGTCATCTGGTCGGCAAGGGTGAAGTGCTGATGCACCATGCCGATGCCAGCGGCCAGCGCCGCGTTCGGGTCGCCTGGCGTCAATGCCTTGCCGAACACCTCGATCTGGCCCTCATCGGCGGTGTAGTGGCCGAAAAGGATGTTCATCAGAGTTGTCTTGCCGGCACCATTTTCGCCAAGCAGAGCCACCACCTCGCCACGCTTCAGCGACAGCGAGATGGCATCATTGGCAACAAGCGGGCCAAATCTCTTGGTGATGCCAGAGAGGCGGAGAACAATCTCCGCCTCCGGGCGCTCGGTCGAGCTCATCAGTTGGACTTGGGCTCTTCGTCATTGATAGCGACTTCGAAGGAACCGTCCTTGATCGCAGCTTCCCGCTCCATGACCAGCTTCATCGCCTCTTCAGGAATCTTGCCCTCGAAAGTGCCAAGCGGCGCCAGCGAATTCCCGCCTTCCTTCATGTAGGAATACAGACCGTAATTGTCGGCCTTGAAGGTACCAGCCTTGACCATCTCAATTGCGTGATCGAGCGTCGGCTCGAAATGCCACAGCGCCGAGGCAACCACGGTATCGGGATAGTCAGCCTGGGTGTCGATCACATTGCCGATGGCCAGCACGCCCTTTTCCTTGGCCGCATCGGAGACGCCGAAGCGCTCGGCATAGAGAATATCAGCGCCGCCGTCGATCTGGGCAAAGGCAGTTTCCTTGGCCTTCGGCGGATCGAACCAGGAACCGATGAAGGCAACCTGGAACTTTGCGTCGGGCGCTGTTTCTTTGACACCAGCCATGAAGGAATGCATCAGCCGATTGACTTCCGGAATCGGGAATCCGCCAACCATGCCGATGTTCTTCGACTTGGTCATCGCTCCGGCAATGATGCCCGACAGATAGGACGCGTCCTGGATGTAGTTGTCGAAGACGGCGAAATTCGGCGTGTCGTCTTTCGGCAGAAAGCTTGATCCCATCAGGTAAGCGGTTTCGGGATAATCCGCCGCTACTTGGCGCGCAGCATCCTCCACCGCGAAGACTTCACCGATGATCAGGTCATGACCGGCTTCGGAATATTCGCGCATGACGCGCTCATAGTCGTTGTTCGAGGTGTTTTCGGAGAAAACATATTCAATGTCGCCGCGTGCTACTGCCGCATTTGCCGCCTTGTGAATGCGGCTCACCCACTGCTGCTCGACCGGCACGGTGTAAATCGCGGCCACTTTCAGCGGCCCTTCCGCACGGGCTTTGGTGAGAAAGCCGGGCATTGCCAAAGCTGCCGCACCTGCGGCTGAGCCGGCAAGCACCTGTCGCCGGCTAATAAGATTGAGGCTGCGCGAAGTTGTTATGGTCATGGCTGACGCTCCTGTTGGATTACGATTTAAGCTGTACCCGTCTTTATTTTTGACCAAATGATAAAACGGGCGCACGGCCTTGGCAACAACGTTATGATTGCTTTGCACAGGCCGCAGGGTTTGCAAACCAGACCAAATCCGCCCCGTCCACCAGACCAGCGTCGGATTTGGGTTGCACATCCTGCCCAATCCGGCACAACCCTACGATCAGCCTTTCCAATTGCCACCCGGCTGACATCGACAAGAAAGGACGCCCCGATGACCGAAAGCCCGCACACCAGCCTGCTGGCGCTCAATTGCGGCTCTTCCTCCATCAAATTCGCGCTTTTCACACCCGGTTTCGAACGCAGCTTCTCCGGACTGGTTGAAGCGATCGGTCACGGACAGACCCCGAAACTGAAAACATCTACCGGAGAAGCGAGGGAATTTGGCGGCTCAGATCAGACCCATGCCGGCGTGCTGCCGCGGCTGATCAATGAGATCATCCTGCCCCGCGCCGGAATGATAGCGGGCGTCGGCCACAGGATCGTCCATGGCGGCGAGCAGTTCAACGCCCCGGTCAGGATCACCCCGGAGATCAGGGCCGGTATCGCTGAACTGACACCCTTGGCGCCCGGCCATCAACCGCACAATCTGGCGGGAATTGACGCAGCCACCCACGCCTTGCCCGGCGTTCCCCAGATTGCCTGCTTCGACACCGCCTTCCATGCCGGCATACCAGCGGTTCGGCGCGAGATGGCTCTGCCTCGCCACTATGCGAGGGAGGGTCTGATCCGCTACGGATTTCACGGCCTGTCCTACGAGCACGTCGCCACCAAACTGCCAGGCCTCGGAGTTTCTCCAGGCCGGGTGATCGCCTGCCATCTCGGCAATGGCTGTTCGGTCTGCGGCATGATTGACGGCGTAAGCCGCTGGACATCGATGGGCTTCACACCGCTTGACGGATTGATGATGGGTCAACGGCCGGGTCGGCTCGATCCCGGCGCCGTGCTCTGGCTTCTCGAGCGGCATGGTGGCGATGCCGCCGCTGTCAGCAATTTATTCTATCACCAGAGTGGCCTGTCTGGCGTATCCGGATTGTCAGGGGACATGCGCACGCTGTTGGCCAGCGACCAGCCCGATGCCGCTTTTGCGATCGAGATGTTTGTTGACCGGCTTATCCAGGAGATCGGCGCAGCAGCAGCAAGCCTCGGCGGGGTCGACGCACTTGTCTTTTCCGGCGGCATAGGGGAAAACGCCTTGCCGATCCGCGCCATGACCATTGAGAAGCTTGAATGGCTCGGCTTCAGGCTCGATTCCACCTCCAATGACGCACGCGCAGAACGCCTGACCACTGCAGACAGTACGCACCATGCCTTTGTTGTTGAAGCCGATGAAGAGCGCATCATCGCTCAGGCAATTTCCAGGCTGTTGGCCTGAAGGGCTTTATTGCCAGTTGCCGGCAAGCGCCTTGAGCAGATCCGACCGGCTTATCTGCCCCACCAGCCGGCCCTCCGACATCACCGGAAAACGCCGGAACGAACTGGCCAGAAAGGCTTCTGCAGCCTCGACAAGGTCAAGCTCGGCATCAAGCGTCTGCGCCTGATTGGACATATAGTCTGCGACCGTGTCGCCCCATTCCCGGTAATAGCTCGCATGCAGTGCTGCCTTGAGACAGTCTTTCTGAGACAGCATTCCCACCAGGTTTCCGGCCTCATCGAGCACCGGCGCCCCGGAAATATGCTTTTCGATGAGAAGATGCATCGCCCGGTTGATCTCCATATCCGGTGACAGCGTCACCAGATCGCGGCTCATATAGGTCTTGATCCGCGGACGGTCGCTCATGATGCACCACCTTTGCGGCAACCACTGCAGGATAGCCCTTTCGCACAAGCCAATCCGCCACACGACCCCTTGAGCGGTGCACGGCCGAAAATCACCCCGAGAGCCAATCCAAGCCCCGACAGCAGCACCAGTCCAAATGCGAGCAGGAATGTTTCCATCGTCCGTCTCCCTATGCAATCACGTGGCGTTCAAATCCGGCAGTCATGACGTCGTGGCCGCCGTCGGTGTCGAGCCGGACAAACAATGCCGGAATGGCATGGTTTTCGGCATATGCTGCACCACGGTCCATGCCCATCACCATCAAAGCCGTCGCCAAACCATCAGCGCGCATGGCGGTCTCGGCAAGCACCGACACCGAAGCTGGTGCGGCATCGACCGGGCGGCCAGTGCGCGGATCTATCAAATGGCTGACTCCACCCTGCCCGAGAGCAATGTTTTGCCTTCCGGTCCCCGATGTCGCCAATGCCAGATGAGCAGGAGCTACAATGTGCGCCATGATACCCGGTTCAGCGTCCGGCCGTTCAATGCCAACCTGCCATGCCCTCCCGTCCGGATGACGCCCGAGCGTGCGGATTTCTCCGCCAAGCTCAATCAGTGCGGATGTGACGCCGATCGATGGCAGCCCGTCGACAATGCGGTCCAGCGCATACCCCTTTGCTATCCCGCACAGATCAAGCGTTAGCCCGGACATCGCCTTGCGCAATCCGTTTGCCGAAACAGAAAGGTCGTCAGGGCGCGCCCGTTCTCCATGGATGGGCCCGAAGCCGAAACGGTTGACCAACGGACCGACGGTCGGATCGAAGGCCCCATCTGTGAATCTCGACATCGCCAACGCCTGACCGGCAACATCTGCCAGCGGCGCCGAACAACTCACCCAGTCGACCGTATCTGTACGATTAAAAGCAGTGAGTTCCGACTGCGCCAGATAGGGCGACATAGCCTGATTGATTTCAGCAACAACCGAAGCAACGAGCGTGCGGATCGCTACGGATTGGCTTCCGTCCGGCAGCGCCGCCCGCCAGGTGCTGCCAAATGCCGGGCCACCGATGCCAACCGTCCCGGCCATCGCAGGGCGCAGTGTCCACACCATCGCGCCGGCAGTTGAGGCAAGAAAATTGCGTCGCGTCATCTTCATGGTTCAGACTCCGAAATCATCTGAGAAGATATGAGATTTGTCGACGCCGGCATCATCCAGCATCGCCTGCACGGCGCGGATCATCATCGGCGGACCACACAGATAGTATTCGCAAGCCTCCGGCGCCGGATGATCCCTGAGATGGTTCTGCCAGGCCACGGTATGCACAAACCCGGTGCTGCCCTGCCATTTGTCTTCGGGCCGAGGATCAGACAACGCAACGGTCCAGTCGAAATTCGGATGCTTGTCTGCCAGCGCATCAAACTCCTCCTGATAGGGCAGATCGGCCTTGTTGCGCGCGCCATACCAATAGGTGATCCGGCGCTTTGAGCCCACTCGCTCCAGCTGGTCAAAGATGATGGCGCGCAAGGGAGCCATGCCGACGCCGCCGCCAATAAAGACCATCTCCGCATCATCGGGCTGGGCGCGGAAGCTGCCGAACGGTCCGGATGTATCGACCCGGTCTCCGGGTTTGAGCGAGAACAACCACGACGAGACCACGCCCGACATCGCAGCAGGCACAGACGGTGGCGGCAGCGCCAGCCGGATGTTGAGCACGATCCGCCCCGCTTCCGTGTCCTCCGGGCGGTTGGAGACCGAATAAGCACGGGTCACCGGCGCGGCGCTGGAAACCTTGAGTACGCGCAGATTTTGCCAGACGTCTGCGTGTTCATCAGGAACATCGATGTCCGCATATTTCAGCTCGAACTCCGGGGCGGTGACCTGCACAAACGAACCGGCCTCGATATCCGCCTTCATCCCTTCGGGCTGGCACAAAACGATCTCCCGGATCAGCGGTGTCAGCGCCCGCACACTTTCAACCGTGCAAACAAAACTCTCCGCCGACATCAGATCATTGTCGACTTCAACCTCCATATCGCCGCGCAGCACCACCTGACAGGCGAGATGAACCTGATCCCGAAGCTCGGTCTTGGTCAGCCGTGCGGCTTCCGTCGGCAGCGGCGCTGAACCACCCTTTAAAATCTTGACGCGGCACAATCCGCAGGTCCCCGCGCCAGCGCAGGCCGAGGGAACCAGAATGCCGTTGTCATTCAGCGCGGACAACAGTTTGAGCCCGGTGTTTGTATGAAATTTTGTCGATCCGTTGACGGTCAGCACTGCCGGGCGCGATGGCGACAGGATCGACCGCGCAAACATCACCATGATTGCAAGCACAAGCACGATTGCAGTCAGCAGACCTATGCCGAGAAAGATCTCTGTCATGGCGTCACCAGAGAAAACGCCGAAAAGCCAAGCGACATCAGTCCGGTGACGATGAAGGCGCTGGCAAGCCCTTCAACGCCCTTGGGCATGTCGCTGTATTTGAGCCTCTCGCGAATGGCAGCAAAGGTAACAATCGCCAACGCCCAGCCCAGACCGCTGCCGATCCCGTAAACGACCGATTGCTCGAAATCATAATGCCGCTCCACCATGAACAGGCTGCCGCCGAGAATTGCGCAGTTGACGGTGATCAACGGCAGGAAGATACCAAGCGCCCGATAGAGCCGCGGCGCAAACCGGTCCAGCGCCATTTCCAGAATCTGCACCATCGCGGCGATGACGCCGATAAAGCTGACCAGCTTGAGGAATGTCAGATCAACGTCCGGCAGACCGGCCCAGGCCCAGGCGCCTTCCAGCAGCAGCAGATTAAAGATCAGATAGTTCACCGGAACCGTAATCGCCTGCACTACGATAACGGCCAGCCCCAGACCGAGCGCGGTGTCGACCCGCTTGGACACAGCCAGAAACGTGCACATTCCGAGGAAGAACGACAGCGCCAGGTTTTCCTGAAACACCGATTTGATCAGCAGCTCGATCATGACCGGTCATCCTCCAGCGCTTCCAGCCGGAATTCAGGTCGTTCCACCTGCTCGGGACGCAGTACCCGCACCACCCAGACCAAAAGTCCGAGGATGAAAAAGGCACTCGGCGCCAGTTGCATCAGGCCCAGAGGCTGAAACCAGCCGCCATCCGCCACTGTGGCGACAAGCGAAACACCCATCAACGAACCGGCTCCGAGGAATTCCCGCAGCGCCCCGACAATCAGCAGAACCAGAGCATAGCCCAGCCCGTTCCCGATCCCGTCCAGCACGCTGGGCAGTACCGGATTGCGCATGGCGAAGGCTTCGGCCCGGCCCAGCACCAGGCAATTGGTGACGATTAATCCGACAAAAATCGAAAGCTTCTTGCTCATCTCGAACATGAACGCCTGCATGAACTGGTCGATCAGGATCACGATCGAAGCCACAATGGTGATCTGAATAATCAGCCGGATCGATGGCGGAATGTGATGTCGTATCAGGCTGATCAGCCCGCTCGACAGCGCCAGCACAACCGTCAGCGCCACCGACATCGTCACCGCAGTCGACAAGGTCGTCGTCACCGCAAGCGCCGAACAAATACCCAAAATCTGCAGCGTAATCGGGTTGTTGCCGATCAGCGGGGCAGTGAGATGGTGTTTGAGCGACATCCTAGAGCCCTTCCTGCTTCAGCCTTGCGAGGAAAGGTCCGAAACCGGTATCCCCCAACCAGAACCGCAATATATTGGTGATCCCGTTACTGGTATGCGTGGCGCCGGATATGCCGTCGACCTCGTAGGGCGTAGAGGACTGGCCACGCACGAGTTCAATGCGGATAGCACCGGTTTCATCGGCGATTTTCTTGCCGGGCCAGAGCGCCAGCCATTCGGGTTCTTCGATCCGTGCACCAAAGCCTGGGGTGTCGCCCTGCTCGATGATTGCAAGTGCTGCGATGGTGACGAGATCGGCTTCAATCGCCAGGACGGCACGAAGCGTTGACTGATAGCCAGCCCCATAGACCGGCAGCACGATCAGTTTCAGGTCTCCATTTTTATGCAACACATAGACCGGAGACTGATTGGCCCGCCGCTTGATGCCGGCGATATCCGCGTCAGGTTCGAGTGCAATGCTCGCCTCCGGATCCTGAAGCGCCGCGGCGAGATCGAATTCGGCGGCATCCGCGCCGCGCGCAAAACTGCCGTCATCAAGATTGACCAACCGGGTCTCCAATGTGGCAACTCCGGAACCCATCATCCCCGATTCCATCATCATCCCGGACCCCATCATGAGGTCGCGCATGCCCGGCAGAGTATCGAGCATCTTGTCCATCCGGGCCTGTTGTTCTGCGGCGCGGTTGGCCTCCTGATAGGGCTTGAGCATGACTGCCGTAACCGACACAGCCGCAGATGAAACCAGCGCCACAAGCACCGCCATGCCGATGATCTTGACCAGATCGTCATTCGATCGTGCGAAGAACTTTCGAATAGGCGCAAAAAGCTCAGCCATGCCGCACCCTCCGTCGCCGGACGATGAGCGCAACAGCCATGTGATCGATCAACGGTGCAAAGATGCTGGCAAGAAGCGATGCGAAAACGATCGCAGACGGCGCAATGGCAGGACCGGCAACCGTATCAAACAGCACGATCAGCAACCCGGCCAACGCACCAAATACCCAGCGACCTGGATTTGTCGAGGCTCCCACGACCGGATCACCGATCAGGAAGACAAGGCCGAAACCTGCGGTGGCAGCAACGGCCGGCAATCCGCTCGCGCCATCCTGCATCAAGCTGGCTCCAGCCAGCACGACAGCCACTGAAGCCAGAACCCGCCAGGATACAAGCCCGCCCAAAAGCAACAGTAACGCGCCGGGAACCGTCGCCAGTGCCATGGCCTGACTGCTTATCGAAAGCTCGGAACCACTGAAGGAAAATACAAGGAAACCAGCCGCAGCTGCCGCAGCCGAGACGATGCCATAACCCCGGCCGCCAAACACCAGTTCGCCGAACACCAGGCCAAAGCTCGCAGCCATAGCAATCTGCCAGAGCGGAACCGATGCGGGCACGAGAACAGCGATAATCAGTGCGGCACTGACCGCGTGCCAGCTCAAGGCTCGCCCACGGATCAGATTGAAAGCCAGCTCCCAGACCAGACTTGTAGCCAGGACGGTAACGAGCACGGCGATTTGCGGCGTCCCGCGTTCGACCACACTCACCGCCACCGGTGCAGCGAGCGCGATCATCTGCGCAACCGTTACCCGCGCCGGTGTCCACCCTGTACGTTGCCGCAGGCGATGAGGATCAAGCAGCCAGCCGGTCATGCGTCCTCCGCAAGTTCATCAAGCACATGGCGCAACATCCGGCCATAATCGGCACCGCTGGTGCAAGCCAAAGAGACCGCCGCGACATCTTCCTCGACCATTTCAAGGCACCCGAGCCGGCTCGCTGTCTCTGCGTCACCAACACTCAGCGCACGCAGGAACGAGACGAGCGGAATATCAAACGCCAACGCCCGTTCAAGCGCCGTGGTCGGAACCAGCGGACCGGGTCGCGATGGCGCCCGCAGCAAACGCGCCATCAGACCCCGCTCCGGAGCCCTTCTGTGTGGTGGCGCGTCATCGAGCAACGTGACCTGTTGATGATAGCGGCCGAGCCAGGAAGCCGGTCGTCCGGTCATCGCCGAACCGGATAGAACACTCAGCGTCGCCCCGTCATGCCCCGGCAAGGATTCGCCGCTGACAAGATCCGGCAGGCTTGCACCGGAGACTGTTTTGATCAACCTCGGCTGCTTCGCCCGCGGGCCCGCGAGTGCCACAATCCGGCTGAAATCATGCACACCGGTCTCAATCAGGGTCCCGATGGCGGCAACGTCCTGATATCCGATACTCCAGACTGACCGGCCGCGACCAACCGGATGCAGACGGTGAATATGGGTTCCGGTCAAGCCGGATGATCGACCTGTCGGAAAGAACGAACCACGGATGCGGCTGCCAAGACCGGCAGCGACATCCGCTCCGGGAGCCTGGCAGACATGGACCGTTCCTTCGGTCAAAAGCGTCATGGCCTTAAGGCCTGACTGAAACGCGTCGCCTTGCTCCTGAAGCACCACTCTTGGATCGGGAGCGTGCGGATTGTCGGCGGTCACTGTGACAAAGATGGCTTCCGGCACGGCGTCAGGCGCGGGGATCCGGCCATATGGTCGAGTGAGGAAGGCGTGCCAGAATCCCTTGGCAAGCAGCGCCGCACGCATTTCCGCTGCAGTCGACGTCGCCATGACAACAGGATCCGGCTCGTGCTGATTGATTTCCGGCCGGATAACCAACGCTGACAGGCTGCGCCGCGGGCCAAGCGTGATCGAATCGACAACGCCTGAAACCGGTGAAACAAAAGCAACATCTGGGTGAGCACGGTCATGAAAAACCACCTGACCTCGCTTGAGCCAATCACCTTGCGCACACAGCAATTTGGGCCGCAGGCCAGGCAGATCAACACCCAATAGCGCGACCCGCTCAACCGGCGCTCCGTCATGGATCGATTGTTCGGGCAGCCTCGTGTGGTCTATTCTGAACCCCGGCAACACTATCGACACCACCTTGTTTCTTCAAAACTGACTGCCACTACATTCGCCAAAATCAGACGGGGCTCTGAAGCTCAATATCCGGGGACCATAGCAGAATAAGCCGACCCGCCATTGAGCCAGATCAATGCAGACCTGCGGACAGACCTCATAATACATGGACCAAAAATGCATCCAGAATTGCCGGATACACTCAATCTGACTGAACCGCTGGAGGTCTGCCGTGTCAATAAACCGTATCGCTCTGTCCATCATCTCTTTGATGTTAATCACAATTCCAGCCGTTCAGGCACAGGAAACACCCGCCATCAGCTCAATTGTCGAAGGCTGGATGACCTCGCCGCATGCCGACAAAAAATCCGAAGCCTTTGTGCATTGGAACAAGGAAGGCGCTGTGCCCGAGGACTGCGCCACGTGCCATTCCGGGCCCGGATTGATGGATTTTCTTGGGGCTGACGGCTCAATGGCAGGCAAGGTCGATGCACCTGCAGCAATTGAATCACCCATCGATTGCGTCACCTGCCACAATCAGGCCGCGACCGATCTGGAAAAGATCACCTTCCCCTCAGGCGAAGTGATGACCGAAACAAGCGCCTCCGCGATCTGCATGGTCTGCCATCAGGGCCGGGAGTCTAGCGACAGCGTCAATGCAGCAATAGCCGGCGGCGAAGAGGACACCGTCAATGGCGATCTCGGATTCATCAATGTGCATTACGCTGCTTCGGCGGCAACCATGTTCGGTGGCTCGGTTCGCGGTGGCTATCAGTATGAAGGCAAGACCTACGCTGAACGGTTTGCCCATGTGCCCGACTTCAACACCTGCACCACCTGCCACGATCCGCACACCACCAAGGTAGTCGCTGTTGATCAATGTGTGGCCTGCCACAAGGGAGCGGAAACCGTTCGCGCTATCCGCACCACACCCGCCGATATTGATGGCGACGGAGATGTCAGTGAAGGCATCAGCGCCGAGATCAGCACACTGCATGAAAAGCTTGGCGCGGCCATTTCGCTCTATGCCGCTGAAGCCATTGGCAAGCCTGTGGTCTACGATGCGCACGCCTATCCCTACTTCTTCAATGACCTGAATGGAAACGGCGCATCAGATCCCGACGAAGCCAAGTTCCCGAATCGCTATCAGAGCTGGACGCCACGCCTGCTGCGTGCCGCTTATAACTACCAGTTCCTTGCCAAGGAACACGGTGCCTATGCCCACAACCCGCGCTATGCCATCCAGCTTGCCTATGACAGCCTCGAAGACTTGTCATCCAAGGCGGCAGTTGACATGGCGGGCATGTCACGCCCCTGATGGCAGCCATGATTTGACGACCAGCGGCCCCGAAACCTGGATCGGTTTTCGGGCCGCTTCGTTGAACAAGGACGATCAAAAGCTGTTTAAACGGGGGGCGATTGCCAATGGCTAATTCTGAAGTCCTCATCGCGATCGGGATTCTGTTCCTCGCCGGGCTTTTGCTGGACAAAATTGGTCGGATTGTTCACGTTCCCCGTGTCACCTTGTTGATCGTGCTTGGCGCCGTCATTGGACCGCCGGTCATGGATCTGTTGCCGCACAGCTTTAATGAATCCAACGAATTCTATGCCCCCACTGCCCTGACCATGGTGGCTTTTCTGCTTGGCGGTACATTGAATCCCGAAACTTTGAAATCGCATGGCCGCGAGATCATGATCATATCGCTGACACTGGTCGCAGTCTCTGTCGCGGTCGTGGCAACAGGGCTCTGGTTGATCGGACTGCCGGTTGGAATTGCGGTGCTTCTGGGCGGGTTGTCAGCAGCGACCGACCCTGCAGCCACGCATGACGTCATTACCCAGGCTGGCGCCAAGGGCCGCTTTGCCACCAATCTTCTCGGCATTGTCGCCATCGACGATGCATGGGGCTTGCTTGCTTTTTCCATGGCACTGACATTCGCAGGCATCATGGCCGATCAGGACGCCTTCATCGCGATAGCGCATGGCGCCCGCGAGGTCGGAGGTGCGTTAGCGCTCGGGCTTGCAATCGGTTTGCCCGCAGCATTTCTGACGGGGCGCATAAAACCCGGCGAGCCAACCCTGATCGAAGCCATAGGCCTCGTTTTCCTATGCTCCGGTCTGGCGCTGCATTTCGGGTTTTCGTTCCTGCTCACAGGCATGGTGTGTGGCACAACCATCGTCAATCTCGCCCGCCACCATGACCGGCCTTTTCATGAGATTGAGCGCATTGAATGGCCGTTCATGCTGCTTTTTTTTGTCATGGCCGGAGCGTCTTTGAAAACAGGTAACCTCGCCGAAGTCGGATATATCTGCGTCGCCTATTTTATTCTGCGCGCCTTCGCCCGCTTGCTTGGCGGCTGGATCGGCGGTCGTCTGGCAGGCCTGCCTCACCACGAAAGTCGCATGACCGGGTTGGGCCTGATGCCACAGGCGGGTGTCGCGATTGGCATGGCTCTGGTTGCCAGCGAGAGGTTTCCCGAAATCGGCGAAGATTTGTTGGCAGTCGCGGTGGCAAGCACCATCGCCTTTGAGCTGGTGGGTCCGTTTTTCACCCAGATAGCCATTCGCCGCACCAGCACTGAATGATGGTCATATGAGTCTTTTGGCCAATGGCTCGCGGAGGACCGTCTGCTAGACAGTTCCACGAAGACAGATGCTAAGCACTTGTCATCAAATCATTCAAATGACACTATGAATTCGCTGTCATATCGTTCCAGTTGAATATAAAAATTCTGGAACAACCGGAGGGACCCAAAAAGACAGCGTACAAATACAGTGAAATATATTCTTTTCCGTGGGAGGAAACATGTCCAACACACTTAATCGCAGAAAATTCCTGCGCGGCTCAGCTGTTGCCGGCGCCGGCGTTGCAGCTCTCGCAACACCAGCGATCGCTCAGAACGCCACCACAACTCTGAAAATGCAGGCCGCCTGGGGCGGCGGCATTTTTCTTGAAAACGCACAATCCTATGTTGACCGGGTTCACGCCATGGCTGGCAGCGCTCTGAAAATCGATCTTTTGGCCGTGGATTCCGTCGTCAAGACAAGCCAGATGCAGGATGCCGTACACCGTGGCGTTCTCGACGCTGCTCATTACGTGCCAGCCTACTGGTATTCCAAGTCCAAGTCAGCGTCTCTTTTCGGCACCGGCCCCTGCTATGGCTGGTCGAGCCAGGAAGTCCTCGGATGGGTCAACTACGGCGGCGGACAGGAACTGTTTGACGAATTGATGGGTTCGCTTGGTCTCAACATCGTCTCGTTCTTCAATTCACCGATGCCGGCCCAGCCTCTCGGCTGGTTCAAGGAAGAAATCAAGAGCGCCGAACAGATGAAAGGCCTCAAGTACCGTACCGTCGGTCTTGCTGCCGACGTGCTTCTGGAAATGGGCATGTCCGTGGTTCAGCTTCCGGGTGGCGAAATCCAGCCGGCGATGAAATCCGGGCTGATCGATGCCGCCGAATTCAACAATCCAACATCGGACCGCGATTTCGGCATGCAGGACGTGTCCAAGTTCTATCACCTGGCCTCGTTCCACCAGAGCCAGGAGTTCTTCGAAGTCACGTTCAACAAGAAGAAGTATGAGTCACTGCCCGCGGAACTGCAGGCCATCCTCAAATACGCTTCCGAAGCTGAGAACTCCAACTTCTATTGGAACAACACCAAGCGCTATGCCGATGACCTCAACACCTTGCGTGATGAGCAGGGCGTCAACGTCTTCCGGACACCGGACGACGTCATGGCTGCACAGCTCAAAGCATGGGATGTGGTTGTCGACCGTATCTCGGCGGAAGATCCGTTTTTCGCCAAGGTTGTCGAGAGCCAGAAAGTCTATGCCAAGAACGTCATGGGCTATCTCAACCTGAACCAGCCCGACTACAAGCTGGCTTACAATCACTACTTCGGTTGATACCGGATTGAACTGAATACCCAGCTTGGCGGTTCCTTGCGGACCGCCAAGCCTAAACACGTCTTGGGGAGCGCGCTGTGGTTAAATATGTTCATGCGATCGAAGGGTTGAGCGTTTGGGTGGGCCGCGCTTTCGGTTGGTGCATCCTGATCCTGACCCTGTCGGTGGCTTATGAGGTCTTCGTTCGCTATGTGTTGAATGCGCCGACGGTTTGGGCCTTCGACATGATGGTTCAGATGTATGGCGCCTTGTTCCTGATGTGCGGTGCTTATGCGCTGGCTCAAGACAGCCATGTGCGGGCTGACGTGCTCTACCGGTTGTTTCCGGTGAGAGTTCAGGCCTCACTTGATTTCGTGCTCTATTTCATCTTCTTCTTCCCTGGAATTCTGGCACTGTTTTGGTACGGCTGGGAGATTGCGGCCGACAGCTGGCGCTATCAGGAAGTCAGTTGGAACAGCCCGGCACGCATTCAAATCTATTTCTTCAAAACGCTGATTCCAGTCTCCGGCGCGCTGTTGCTGCTTCAAGGCAGCGCCGAAGTCGTACGCTGCGTATTGGCAATCAAATCAGGACGCTGGCTCGACCGGCTAGATGACGTGCGTGAAACCGAGGACATGCTTATGCACATGTCCGAAGTCGAACGTCCCTAATCCGATCGAACATCTGGGAATATCCGAATGACAAACCCCGAAGTCGCACTGTTCATGCTGGGCCTGTTTATCGTCCTGGTCCTGTTAGGGTTTCCGATTGCTTTCACGCTGCTGGCGATGGGCGTAGGCTTCGGCTACTACGCCTATTATCAGGGCGGCTTGGAAACATTCAGCGATCTGTTCAGCAACAATATTTTCTACCTCTTGAACCAGAACACCTACTCGGTGATGGAGAACGACACCCTTGTCGCCATCCCGCTATTTCTGTTCATGGGATACGTCGTCGAACGCGCCAATATTGTCGACAAGCTTTTCTTCTCGCTCTACATGGCGGCGCGCAACCTGCCGGGTTCTCTGGCGATCGCAGCACTTTTGACCTGCGCGGTATTCTCAACTGCCTCCGGTATTGTCGGCGCTGTGGTGACCCTGATGGGCTTGCTTGCCTATCCCGCCATGGCGAACGCCAATTACAACAAGAGCTTTGCTTCAGGCGTAATTTGCGCAGGCGGGACGCTGGGCATTCTGATTCCGCCCTCGATCATGTTGATCGTCTATGCAGCGATCGCAGACCTTTCGCCCCTCCGTCTCTATGCCGCAGCCGTATTCCCCGGCTTGCTGCTCGCAGGGCTCTATATTGTATATGTGATCGTTCGGGTCTGGATCACGCCATCATTGGCCCCGAAGCCAAACTTGAAAGATGTGCCGCCGCCACGCGAAATCTACTGGAACCTTCTGGTTTCCTTTGTCCCGCTAACCGTATTGATCATGCTGGTTCTGGGATCGATCCTGGGTGGCCTGGCGACGCCAGCCGAAGCTGCGGCAATGGGCGCGCTCGGCGGCATCGTGCTCGCGGCTCTCTACCGCTCGCTCACTTGGCGGAAGGTCAAGGAAAGCGTGTTCCTGACCGCTAAATCGACTGCGATGGTGTGCTGGTTGTTCGTCGGATCATGGACATTTGCTTCAGTATTCTCCTATCTTGGCGGCCATGATCTGATCGCCCATTGGGTTGTCGGCCTGGATCTCGCTCCATGGCAATTCCTGGTGCTGGCGCAGCTCATCATCTTCCTGCTCGGCTGGCCGTTGGAATGGTCGGAAATCCTGATCATCTTTGTCCCGATTTTCCTGCCAATGCTGGATACATTCGGCGTCAATCCGTACTTCTTCGCCATGCTGGTGGCGCTCAATCTGCAGACCTCGTTCCTAACCCCGCCGATGGCGATGTCGGCGTACTATCTAAAAGGGGTGCTGAAAAAGCAGATCGAGCTGATGGATATTTTCAGGGGAATTATGCCCTATTTGGGCATCGTCATCCTGACCATGGTTCTGCTTTACCAGTTCGAGGGCATCGCACTGTGGCTGCCTGACTATCTCTTCGGCGTCTACATCCCGTGAACATGGACCCTTCTACGCTTACCGCAAGCCAGGCCGCTCAACAGGTTCGGGAGGGTCTCCTGAGCTCTGTTGATCTGGTCAAGGCCTGCCTCGCCCGGATCGAGAAAACAGATCCGTCGATCCATGCCTGGGCCCATCTCGATGCGGACCAGGCACTGGAGCAGGCTGCCGAAATGGACCAGATCCGGCGCTCCGGCCTTGCCGGGGGGGCCCTGCACGGCGTGCCTGTGGGGCTCAAGGACATCATCGACACGGCTGGCATGCCGACGCGGCGCGGCAGCCCCGTCTTTTCGGATCGAAAACCCGAAGCGGACGCGGCACTTGTCGATAAGATGCGCGATGCCGGCGCGGTGATCATGGGCAAAACGGTCACCACCGAATTTGCCTTTCTCAATCCCAGCCATACCCGAAATCCGCATGATGCAGCGAGAACGCCCGGAGGATCCTCCAGTGGATCGGCGGCTGCGGTTGCTGCTTGCCATGTCCCGTTGGCCATCGGCACCCAGACCAATGGTTCGGTCATCCGGCCGGCTTCGTTTTGCGGCGTCTATGGCTTCAAACCCACAAGCGGCATCATTTCCAGGCGAGGCCTGCTTCAGACATCCGTCTCACTTGATCAGGTCGGAGTCTTCGCCCGCTCGCTCGAAGACGCGGCTCTATTGTCGGATGTGCTGGCGGGCTGCGATTCAACCGATCCTGCAAGCTTCAAACGCCCCCGTCCTGCGATGGCGAAAGGGGTGACCGAAGAAGTACCTGTCGAGCCAGATCTGGCCTTTTTCGAGATGCCGTTTCATGACCGGCTGTCAGCAGACGCGCGCCAAGGCCTTGACCTGGTTGTCGACGCCCTCGGCGGACGCGTTACCCGGCTTCGCCCCGCGGATACGATGGCTGACCTGGTGGCTGTTCAGGCCACCATTCATGAATACGAGATCTGCCAGCATCTGGCTGAAACCTTCGCCACTCATTGGGACCAGATCAGCCCTTTGCTGCAGAGCATAGTGGAACGGGGAAGGAAAATCTCCCGCGCGGAGTATGAAGACGCGCTGTCGGTGAAGGCATCGGCGGAAGCTTTTTTCGCGGACTTCTTCACCGAGTTTGACGCGATCATCGCTCCCAGCGCAGCCGGAGAAGCACCGTCATTCGAAAGCGGCACCGGCGATCCCATTTTCTGCACCTTGTGGACACTTGCAGGACTGCCGTCGCTGACATTACCGTTGCTTGTTGGCGAGAACGGGTTGCCAATCGGGGTTCAACTGATCGGTCCGGCGGAAAAAGACGACCGATTGCTCAGAACCGCCAACTGGTTGCAGACCAAACTCGCGGCTGAAGCCGTATAGAAAAACCGGAGAAGATTATGTCTTACATTGTCAGACTGATTGCGGGGTTCATCGGAACCGGCTTGCTGGTCACCTTTGTGGTTGGTCTTTCCCGTAGTATCTCGACTGGCTTCGCCGGGTTCTGGGGCGGGTTGCCATTCATGATCATCGCAATCGCGGTTCTGTCGCTCGCCATATACGACTTCTGGGATGAATGCGTGCGCAGGCCGAAGGGATGAGCAACAAACATAAACTCTGGATCGCCCGAAAGCTGTCGGAAGCGACACTCGAGCGAGCCACGCGCGATTATGACGTCATCATCAATTATGAAGACGGATTGAGCACAGACGACGACCTGGTGGCCATGAGCGCCCAGGTCGACGCCATCATCCCATGTCATTCCGAGCGGTTCAGCGCCGACGTTGCCAAAAGGCTTGATCCACGGCTGAAAATCATCGCCAATCATTCGGTCGGTGTGGATCATTGCGATCTGCCTGCCCTGCAGTCACGCGGCATCGTGGTGACCAACACGCCTGACGTGCTGTCGGATGCGACCGCGGAAATCGCCATGCTGCTCATGCTTGGCGCGGCGCGGCACGCTGTCGAGGGCGATCATCTGGTACGGTCTGGAAAATGGGATTTCTGGAGCCCGTCCTTCATGGTCGGCAAGCAGGTCACCGGCGCACGTCTGGGTATTGTCGGTATGGGCCGAGTCGGCCAGGCATTCGCCCGCAAGGCGCGCGGTTTCGACATGGAAATCCACTACTACAATCGAACCCGCCTTGCGCCGGACGGCGAACATGGCGCGATCTATCACAGCTCGATCGAAAGCCTTCTGAAGGTTGCAGATTTCCTCTCATTGCATTGCCCGGCAACGCCCGAGACAACCGGCTTGATGAATGCAGAGCGTCTGGCTCTCCTGCCTGCCGGTGCTATTCTCGTCAACACCGCCCGCGGAGCGCTTGTCGACGAAGCTGCCCTGCTTGCTGCCGTTGAAAGTGGTCACATTGCCGCTGCAGGTCTTGATTGCTTCGTGGTCGAACCCGGAGGCAACCCGGCGTTTTCCCCACACCGGAACATTTTCATGCTGCCCCATATCGGCAGTGCGACAGTCCGGACCCGCGACGCCATGGGGTTCAGGGCCCTCGATAATCTCGATGCCTTTTTCAAAGGCGAGACGCCGAAGGACATGCTGTAGCACGAAGCTTGACGGGATCATCGCCCCCTTGAGGTGTTTCCGGGAGCATCCCGATCCCCATCCGCCTTGCACCTGACCCGTTTTCAGGTTCAAATCCCCCCATGAGCTATCGCATGCCCAGTTTCACCCTCGGTGTCGAAGAAGAATACCTGCTTGTTGATCGCGACAGTCTGGATCTGATTACCGCACCCGAAACTCTTATGGCGGAGTGTGTCGCCGAACTCGAGGGTCAGGTCAGCCCCGAATTTCTGCAATGCCAGATCGAGGTGGGCACGAGGGTGTGCCGAACCGTGGCGGAAGCGGGTGCCGACCTTGCGCGACTGCGTTCCGCAATCGCCCGGATAGCTGGCAGGCATGGACTGGCGCCGCTGGCGGTCTCCTGCCATCCTTTCGCCGATTGGCACAAGCAACATTTCACTGACAAGCAGCGCTACCGCGAACTCGAGCGCGATCTGGGCGGCGTCGCCCGTCGCGCGCTGGTCTGTGGCATGCATGTGCATGTCGGTATAGATGACGACGAAACCCGTATCGACTTGATGGCCCAGTTCCCCTATTTCCTGCCGCATCTGCTGGCGCTGTCGACGTCCTCACCCTACTGGAAGGGCGACGATACGGGTCTCAAGGCTTACCGCCCGACGGTCTTCGATAATCTTCCCAGAACCGGCTTGCCGCCAAGCTTTTCATCCTGGTCCGAATACCAGCGATCGGTTCAGATCATCATCGACAGCGGGTTGATAGAGGACGCCACAAAAATCTGGTGGGACCTGCGGCCTTCGGCCCGGTTTCCGACCCTGGAATCGCGCATTTGCGATGTCTCCCCGCGCCTCGATGACGCACTTTCAATCGTCGCCTTGACCCAATCGATCATGCGCATGCTGTGGCGGCTCAAACTGAACAATCAGCGCTGGCGTATCTACGACCGGTTTCTGGTGGGAGAAAACCGCTGGCGTGCACAACGTTATGGCGTATCCAACGGCATGATCGATTTTGCCAAGGGCGAAGTCATTGTCTTCGCTGACTTGCTTGAAGAGATCATCGAAATGGTGCGTGAAGATGCGCAAGTACTGGGGTGCTGGACCGAAGTTCAGGCAACCCGGTCGATTGTTGCAAACGGGACCAGCGCCGACCGGCAACGCTCCACCCATGCAACAGCAATTGCGGCCGGTGCATCCACCAGTGAAGCCCACCGTGAAGTGGTAAAATCACTAATCGCCGAATTCACCGAAGGCCTCGACCGATACATCGTGCCGGCCGGCAGTCAGGCGTCCTGACCACCACACAGCAATGAAACCACCCGTGTTGCCCGGCTATGCCGCGCTGACACCGTCCGGCGCCTTCGTGCCTGGCTTCTCGCCCGGCTCGCTCTCAGGCTTGACCCGGAAGACCGCCAGATAGAGTGCCGGCGCAAAGAACAGCGTGATCACCGTACCGGCAATGATACCACCCATCATCGCATAGGCCATCGGACCCCAGAAAATCTGCCGCGAAATCGGGATCAGCGCCAGACTGGCTGCCGCAGCCGTCAGCAGGATCGGACGCGACCTCGCATCAGACGCATTGAACACAGCATCCCATGCAGTCTGCCCCTTGCGGCGAAGCACCTCGATCTCGTCGATCAGAATGATCGAGTTCCGGATCAGAATGCCGATCAGCGCCAGCACCCCGAGGATTGCCACGAAGCCCAGCGGCGCGCCTGATGGAACCAGCGCAGCAACAACACCGATTAGCCCGAGAGGCGCAACACAGATGACAACAAAGGCCAGCCTGAAGCTCTGAACCTGAATCATGATCAGCATCAGCATGATCAGGATCATCAACGGCACAACGGCAGCAATCGGCGCCTGGCTTTTTGCGCTTTCGGCAACCGATCCGCCGACTTCGACATGATAGCCTGACGGAAGGTTGTCATTGAACTCGGCAATCTGGTCTTCCAAAGCCGCCACAATGGTCGCCGGCTGGTCCTTGCTGGAAATCGCCGCCTTGACGGTGATCGTCGGCTTGCGGTTGCGCTGGTTGATCACCGGCTGCTCGGTCTCGTAGCTCAAAGTCGCAACCGCGCGCAGCGGTATCGTGACAGAACCTGTCCCGGACAACTGAAGCGCAGCCAGCGCCTCAACCGATTGACGCGAAGCTGCATCACCACGCGCGAGGATATCAACCAGATATGCCGCATCACGCAGCTGCGTCACTGAAACGCCATCATAGATCGCATTCAACGCCGAGGCGATATCGCGTTGCGTGATGCCCAACTGCCGGGCCTTGTCCTGCAATATGTCTACGCGCACCACGCGGGCGGGTTCATTCCAGTCCATGATGATCCCGTCGAGCCGCTCATCGGAAGCAACAACTGCAGTGAGCGCGCGGGCATGGTCGCGCAACGTCTCGATATCCGATCCGGAAATGCGGTACTGAACCGGACGCCCCACAGGAGGCCCGATTTCAAGAAGTTTGACGAAGATATCAACGCCGGGGAAATCGGTTGCGGCGGTCGCGTTGAGTTCAGCCCTCAGCGCGTCACGCGCTTCCACGGACGGAGTCTGAACGACGATCTGGCCAATGTTTGGAGCTGGGGTCGTCACATCATAGGCGAGAAGAAAACGTGGCGCTCCCTCTCCGACATAGGTCGACCAGAACAGGACTTTATCATTGCCCTCAAGCCGATTTTCCATTCGCGCCATCTCCGCAGATGTCTGCGAAATCGAAGCATTTTGCGGCAGTGTGAAATCGAGGATGAGTTCCGGACGGTCGGAGTTCGGAAAGAACTGCTGTTCGACGAAACGCATGCTGAAGACCGAAAAGGCGAAGACAGCAAGCGTCAGCCCGATGGTCATCCAGCGATGGTTCATGCTAGCCCTGAGCAGCGTATGGAAAACGCGACGCACCCGGCCCGGCTCGCCACTATGGTGCTTCAGCTTGGCTGGCAGGAATGTGACCCCCAACAAAGGCGCGAAAAGCACGGCAACAACCCACGAAACGGTCAGCGAAACCGCAATGACAACAAACAGCGAGAACGTAAACTCGCCAGCCGCCGATGTATTGAGCCCGATCGGAATGAAACCGGCCACAGTCACCAGCGTTCCCGAAAGCATGGGAAAGGCAATGGACGTCCAGGCATAGGAGGCTGATTTTGTCAGCGACTCCCCCCGTTCAAGCCGCGAAATCATGGTCTCGATTGCGATCATCGCGTCATCGACGAGAAGTCCAAGTGCGATGATCAGCGCACCGAGCGAAATCCTCTGCAACGTAAATCCGGCGTAGTTCATCACCACGAAGGTGATGGCCAGCACCAGCGGAATTGTCAGAGCGACAACAAGTCCCGCCCGCATGCCAAGTGAGATGAAGCTCACAGCAAGCACAATCAGCACCGCTTCAAGAAGCGCCTGCAGGAAATGACCGACAGCCTCTTCCACCACCTTGGGCTGATCCGCGACCTGATGAATATCAACTCCGATCGGCAGTTCGGCTTGGGCTTTGCTGATGACTGCGCTCAGTTCTTCTCCAAAGTCGACGATATTGGCGCCCTGCCGCATGCCGACCGCCATACCGATGGCATCCTTGCCGTTGTAGCGGAACATTGACGATGCGGGATCCTCATAGGATCGGCGGATATCGGCAACATCGGTCAGACGGAAAAACCGGTCACCGACGCGCAAATTGATATCCTCAAGGCTTTCTGCGCCGGAGAACTGGCCTCCGATCCGGACAAGCACGCGCTCCGGACCTGTATCGATCACGCCAGACGGAAGGATTGCGTTCTGGGCAGCCAGCGTGGCCTGTACCGCTTCCTGGTTCAGCCCCATGGCAGCCAAACGCTCGGTCGAGAATTCGAGATAGATCACCTCGTCCCGCGTGCCGAAAAGCTCCACCTTTCCGGAATCCGTCAGCCCCTGAACCGAACGGCGAATGTCCTCGGCATAATCACGCACCTCCCGCGGTGAAAAACCGTCAGAAGTGAACGCGTAGAGATTTCCGAAAACGTCTCCGAAGCTGTCATTGAACCTGAAACCTGCGAACTCGGTCGGGAATTCGCCACGGATATCCGACATCATGTTGCGAACGCGCTGCCAGATTTCCGGCAGGTTCTTGGCAGACGTTGTCGGAAGCAGTTCCAGATAGACAATGCTTTCGCCGGGCCGCGTGACAGAACGCGTAAAATCCAGTTCGCTCAAATCCTCGAGTTTCTTCTCGATCCGGTCCGTCACTTGGGTCAACGTCTCACGCGTGTCGGCACCCGGCAATGCCGCAGAGATGATCATCGTTTTGATCGCGAAATTCGGGTCTTCTTCACGCCCGATCGACATGTAGGAAAGGATCCCCGCGACCAGCGAAATGATCATCAGGAACCAGACAAACGAACGGTGCTGCAACGCCCAGTCGGAGAGGTTGAAAGTCTTCATTCCGACACACGCGGGCCAACGGCCTGCCCTTCTTCAAGTGAATGGATGCCCTTGGTGACAACTTCGTCACCCGCGGAAAGGCCGGTGGTGATGATCGCGAACTCACCGGCAATGTCGGATACCGTCACTGGCCTCAAAGAGACCGTGTTGGTGCTCCGGTCAACAACCCATACGGCCGGCGGGTCCAGCAACGCGGATTGCGGCAGGATGATATCGGCGTCTTTGCCGCCTGCCGGAAATACTTTGACCAGAGAGCCGAGACGGAATTCCTGCGGCGCATCTTCTATCCGCAAGTTCAGCCGGTAAGTGCGCGTCGCACGTTCAGCAACCGGGTCAACCCGGGTCAAAACTGCATCTGCCTTTATGGATTCACTCGCCATCAAGCTGGTGGCAAAACGGTCGCCAGGTGCGCGCAGCGATGCTTCTGCCTCTGAAACGTCAATCACAATCTCCTTCTCCCCGATTTCAGAGAGCTGGAGAATTGTTTGCCCGGCTGAAAGTGTTGCTCCAGGCTCCGCAAAGGTTGCGGTCACGACACCGTCATAAGGTGCAGTCAACGTCGCCAGATCCATGATATCCACCGCCCGGGCTTGTGAGGCTTGCGCCTGATCAAGCCGTGCCTGAGATGAGACAAGAGCTCGTTCAGCATCTTCGAGCCGGGTCGCGCTGCCAACGCCCCGTTCGGCAAGCGTCTTGGCGCGCTCACGGGCATCGGTTGCAGACCTTAGCTGGGCTTTGGCAACAGTCACGCCGGCATCTGCGGTACGCAAATCAGCAGCCAGGTCTTCGGTGTCGAGACGTGCCAGAACTTCGCCTTTCTTGACCAGATCACCGGCACTCACCGGTCGTACGGCAACTGTGCCTATCATCGGGAAGCCAAGCGCTGTTTCAGTTCGGGCAACAACAATTCCGGTGTATCTGAGTGAAATACCGACTTGCGGATCCACCAGCACGGAGACCACCGGACGCGCCGGCTCATTGGCCTCTACCAAATTTTCAGCATTTGCAGGAAAGGCAAGGGCAAGGCTTGCAAGAACAATCAAAAGTCTCATTGATCTGTTCCCGCGCGGCGGACGGTACGTCCGGGATAAAGCAATTGCGCGCCTTTGGTCACAATCCATTCCCCTTCCTCAACGCCGCTTTTCAACAGGATCCGGCTCGTTTCATAGCGGTCGATCGTGACCGCCTGCAGCAGGACCTGCATGGTATCCTGATCAACACGCCATACCGCAGGACCATCTACCGTGGCACTTATCGCGGAATAGGGCAGGCTTACCTGCGGCACAGTCGCCCTTGCCGCAGTTCCACGCACAGGATCCCCAAATCCGAGGCCGGCGGGCGGGTTCAACACTTCAACTTTTGCCAGAACCGTGCCGGTCCTTTCGTCAATCAGCGGAGAAACCTCGGTCGCGCGGCCTTCAAACTCTTCTTCCGGACTGGACAACCGCGACAGCAAGACATTCGATGTCGATATCGCGTCAATCAGCAGGACCTCCGGAACCTCGAATACCGCTTCGAATCCCTTGTCCAGCGCAAGCTCCATTGCAGTCTGGGCGGCCGCTATGATCTGGCCTGGTTCAACATTCCGGCTTGTCACCGTGGAAGCGGACGGAGCGCGCAGCACGGTGTCCGTCAGCGCCTTGGTCGCACGGTCCAGATCAGCCTCCGCCTGTTCGCGCACGCCTTCCGCGGCCCGCAACCCATCATAGGCTGCATCCCGCGAAGCACGCGTTGTCGCTCCGCTCGACAAAAGAGACTCGGCACGCTCGAGATCTTCAACCGCCTGAAGGTGATCGGCCTTTGCCGTCGTCAGGCCGGCTTCCGCGGTTCGAAGCGCCAATTCCTGCTGGATTGAATCAAGCCTTGCCAGAGGCTCGTTTTTTTCCACCTTGGCGCCGAGTTCGACCAGAACCTCGGTCACACGCCCCCCGATGGGGAACGAAGCCATCAGCGATTCCTTGGCGCGAATTTCACCTGTCAGGGAAAACGTCTGCTGTTCTGCCTTTTTTTGGGCGGCAACGATCTCCACCGCAAGCGGAGTCTCGCTGTAAGCCGGTGCGAGACTGAGGGCGACGAGAACGGCCGTCCAGGCGAATGCTAATCGTTTCAAGGCGTTATCCAGACTATCGATTTTGCCACAGTTGGCCCGATGCAATACTAAGGCCGTCCGATGCCAGACTCCGTGCCTGAGCGCAACAAACTGTTGGTGTTTTGGCAGTAAACCTGTGTTCACAATTTCTTTTGACAACCGTCAACACCTGTCAAAGACCCATTGAAAAATGTCAGGTTGTCCACCAGGACGCATGAAGTCACCACGGCGGCAAACCCATGGCTGTCTGGGCAACGAGCTTAATCCGGGCAACATAGAATAGCACCCCGGCTGAGCAGGGAAGCCACCCCCCGATGTCCAGTTCAAACGAATGTGAGAAATACTGGAACAATAGTTCCGGTGTATTAGCAGAGTTTAAAGTGTCAAGATCATACGGATGATATCGATTAAGTTTATCCACCGGTCTGACGCCTCTCAATTGAGCACATTGGAAAAACAATGACGAAATCCGCAAGCGCACTCCTCATCGCATTGGCAATGTCGACTGGAGGCACAGGTGCCAAGGCGGAAAGATTGACAATCGCCACCGTCAACAATGGCGATATGATCCGCATGCAGGAACTCTCCAGTGACTTTAAAACAAAAAATCCCGGCATCGAGTTGCAATGGGTCACGCTTGACGAGAGTGCGCTTCGGCGACAGATAACCGATGATATCGCGACCAAGAGCGGACGGTACGACGTCATGACCATCGGGACCTACGAGGTTCCGATCTGGGGCAGACAGGGCTGGCTCCTGTCGCTTGACGACCTGCCACCCTCCTATGACGTTGATGATCTGCTTCCTGCTATCCGCGGTGGATTGACGGTAGAGGGCAAGCTTTACGCCGCACCATTCTACGGTGAATCTTCGATGGTGATGTACCGGACCGATCTGATGGAAAAAGCGGGCCTAACCATGCCCGAAGCGCCGGACTGGCATTTCATCCGCGAGGCTGCACTTGCGATGACTGACAGGGACGCCGGAATCAATGGCGTCTGCCTGCGTGGCAAGGCAGGCTGGGGCGAGAACATGGCGTTTCTTACCGCAGCTTCCAACTCGTTTGGGGCCAAATGGTTTGACATGGACTGGAATGCCCAACTCGATAGCCCGGAGTGGAAAGAAACACTTACCTTTTACATCGACCTGTTGAATGAAGCGGGCCCTCCCGATGCCGCCCAGAACGGCTTCAACGAAAATCTGGCGTTGTTCCAGGATGGCAACTGCGGAATGTGGATAGATGCCACTGTGGCCGCATCCTTCGTCACCAACCCCGCAATCTCAAAGGTAGCAGATAAAGTCGGCTTCGCCCTCGCGCCCGACAACGGTTTGGGCAAACGCAGTAACTGGCTATGGGCATGGGCTCTGGCCATACCGGCAGGGACGCAAAAAGCCGAAGCTGCCAAGAAGTTCGTGGAATGGGCAACGTCCAAAGATTACCAGTCCCTGGTCGCAGAGAAGGAAGGTTGGGCCAACGTGCCTCCTGGCACACGCAAGTCACTCTATGAAAATCCGGAATATGCCAGAATTCCGTTCGCCAAAATGACGCTAGACAGCATCAACGGGTCCGATCCGCTTAATCCCGCTCTCGACAAGGTTCCATACGTTGGGGTCCAGTTTGTTGCCATTCCGGAGTTTCAACGAATTGCGACAGCTGTTGGACAGCAACTCTCCGCCGCTCTCGAAGGAACAGTTTCGATCGAGGACGCGCTGGCCAATTCCCAGGCCCTGACAACACGCGAAATGAAGAGGGCTGGCTACCCGAAATAACATCAACGTTGAGGAAAGCCGTGCAATTCTTCTGAGTGCAGACATTTCATGGACGCAGGCACCAGCCGGGTGGAATACATCGCGGTGACAACCTGTCCTTTGTCGAGAGCGGTGATACGCAATTTCCTCTCAAAATATGATCTCGACCATTCTCTTGATCGTGAGGTACGGGAAGAATGCCGACTTTATATATTGGCGAAAATATAGTCTAATTTGCAGTAAAATAGCCATTTCAGGCGTCATTCTGAGTAAATTTCGTGCGTTTTGATATTATCCACGCAGTCATGGCATTTTTATCTTTACAAGCAGTCACGACAGTCGCTTTCATGATGCAGGTTAGTCCTGAGGACGTCTCTGAAGAGTGTTTTTTGGACACCCCTGCCTGCCCGCTGCAGAGCGGACTTTTTTCGCCGATCTGTGCCGCCTAGAAGGCCCGAGCAACCGGCCATCTCTTTCTGATTTGGGGGTCACATTGTTATGTTTGAAAAATATTTTTTATGGTATTCATGACTGAAAGGAGCAGTACGACTTGTGCGTTGCTGCAAATTTACACGCCGCCAATTCATATGCGTTGTGCGGGTGGACAGCTGAGCCTGTATCTGTAAACATTAAGCCCGTTAACATATCGGCACGAATACAATCGACAGGATGGCAACCGGCAAATCAATTGTCGGACCGTCTACAAGGGGAAGGGCGCAACAGCCCGCAGCAATTAGGGAGCGTGTTTTGGTATCAACCAACACGGATGACGGCTTCGTCGTATTCGACGGCGTCCAGAAGAGCTATGACGGGGAAAATCTCGTCGTAAAGGATCTCAATCTTTCCATTGCGCGGGGCGAGTTCCTCACAATGCTGGGCCCGTCGGGATCCGGCAAGACCACTTGCCTGATGATGCTTGCGGGCTTCGAGACCGCTACCAACGGCGCAATCAGGCTTGGCGGCAAGGAGATCAACAACATCCCTCCGCATAAGCGCGGCATCGGTATGGTGTTCCAGAATTACGCCCTGTTTCCGCACATGACTGTGGCCGAGAACCTCTCGTTCCCACTGGAAGTGCGCAAGATCGGCAAGGCAGAGCGCGAGCAGAAGGTTCAGCGCGCTCTCGACATGGTGCAGATGGGCGACTTCGGCGGCCGCCGGCCGGCACAATTGTCAGGCGGTCAGCAGCAGCGCATCGCCTTGGCCCGCGCGTTGGTATTCGAAGCCGAACTGGTGCTGATGGATGAGCCGCTGGGCGCGCTCGACAAGCAGCTGCGCGAGCACATGCAGTTCGAGATCAAGCACATTTCCGACAATCTCGGCATCACTGTTGTCTATGTCACCCACGACCAGACCGAGGCGCTGACCATGTCAGACCGCGTCGCAGTCTTCGAAGATGGACGCATCCAGCAGCTGGCGCCGCCAGACGAACTCTACGAGCAGCCGCAAAACAGCTTCGTCGCCCAGTTCATCGGCGAAAACAACACGCTGATGGGCAAGGTCGAGAAGATCGACAAGGACAGCGCGCTCGTCCGCCTCGACAATGGCGACCTCATCGATACCGTCCCCGTCAATGTCAGCAATGTCGGCGACCGGACACTTGTCTCCATCCGCCCCGAGCGGGTCGAGTTCAACCGCGAACGGCTTCTGCCCGACGCCCATACGCTCAAGGCCGAAGTGCTGGAATTCATCTATATGGGTGACATCTATCGCACCCGGCTCAGGGTTGCTGGCAAGGAAGATTTTATCGTCAAGACCCGCAACGCGCCGGATCAGCGCCGGCTCAAGCCCGGCGAAATCATCGAGATCGGCTGGCGTCCGCAGGACTGCCGCGCGCTCGACGCTTAAACAGCAATCCATACCCCCAGTGACTGCCCGATCCATGGGGGGAACCATAAACGGGTATCCTAACAAGGAGAACAAACATGAATTTTAAACTAACAACTCTATTGTGCGGAGTCGCACTGGCAACAACCGGCGTACACGCCCAAGATGCCAAGATGGCCGACAGCATGACGATCGTCAGCTGGGGTGGCGCTTACCAGAAAAGCCAGATCAATGCGTATGCGGAGCCTTACAAGGCCATGCATCCTGAGGTTGAGGTCATCTGGGACGAAAGTTCCAACGAGGCCGTTGCAAAACTGCGCGCAATGAATGAAGCCGGCAACATCACCTGGGATCTGGTCGATGTTGTGGCCGCCGACGCCATCCGCCTTTGCGATGAAGGCCTGGCGATGGAATATGATCCCGACGAGCTGCTGGCCGCTGCGCCCGACGGCACGCCGGCATCGAAAGATTTCGGCGATCTGATCGTCAGCGATTGCTTCATCCCGCAGATCGTCTATTCGACCACATTTGGCTATCGCACGGACATGGTTGGCGACACACCGCCGACCAATATCTGCGACGTGTTTGACCTTGAAAAGTATCCCGGCAAGCGCGCGCTCGAAAAGCGCCCGATCAACAACATGGAATGGGCTCTGCTTTGCGACGGTGTTGCCAAGGCTGACGTCTACGATGTTCTGGAAACCGAAGCGGGTCAGGCTCAGGCACTTGCCAAGCTCGACACCATCAAGGATTCCGTGATCTGGTGGTCGGCAGGCGCCGACACGCCCCAGCTTCTGGCTGATGGCGAAGTCGTCATGGGTTCGACCTATAATGGCCGTCTGTTCAGCCTCATCGAAGAGCAGAAGCAGCCGGTTGCCATGCTCTGGGACGCCCAGGTGTTCGACCTTGACGGCTGGATCATTCCCGCCGGCCTGCCTGCTGACCGTCTGGCTCGCATCAAGGATTTCCTGATGTTTGCCACCGACACTCAGCGTCTGGCTGACCAGGCCAAGTACATCTCCTATGGTCCTGCACGTGCGTCGTCCGCGCCGCTGGTTGGCAAGCATGCCGATCTCGGTATCGACATGGCTCCGCATATGCCGACAGATCCGGAAAATGCAAAGAACACCTTCCTGTACAACTACACGTGGTGGGCAGATTACCGCGATGACCTGGATGCAAAGTTCCAGGCCTGGCTCGCCCAGTAATTTGTGACAGATCCGGAGGGGCCGTTTGCGGCCCCTCCAAACTATCCGATATGATTTGAAGCGACAGCAGGACGGAGCCGGCCCCTATGACCGATGCCACCCACACCCCTTCAGACGACGGTCCGATGCTGACAGCTGACGGCGTTCCCCTGAAGAAGAGCTTGCAAGTCGCGCTTCGCCGCCAGAAGCTCAGAGCGCTGATGTTGATCGCGCCGCTGCTTTTGTTCGTGCTCATCAGTTTCATCGCGCCTATCGCCGACATGCTGTTTCGTTCGGTGGAAAACGACATCGTTTCGGAGACACTCCCGCGCACGGTCATCGCGCTTGAGGACTGGGATTACGAAGAAGGCACTGCGGCTGCGCCAAGCAGCGACGTCTTTGCCGCCCTTTATGTGGACTTGTCCGAGGCGGAAGAATTCAAGACCCACACGCGGCTTGGCTCACGCCTCAACTACGAGACCACCGGCATGTCGTCGCTTTTGCGCAAGACAGGCCGCGGCATCGGCCGCATGGACACCGACAAATACACCAAGCAATTCGAGAACCTCGACCCGAAATGGGCTGATCCCGCCGCATGGGTGGCGATGATGGAGTCCCCCGGAGTTGCTGAGGCATTGCCTGAGACTGCTTCCGCCTGGAAATCCTGGAAGCGCATCGTCACAAACAAAAACGATGTACTGGCCGAGGAGCAGCCTGATGACTTCATCTACACGACGCTCTATCGCGACCTCATCAGACAGCCTGAATCCGCAATCGCCGCCTATTCTGGCGCAAGCGCTGATATGCTCAAGGCAGCCGACGGCGCCGTCGATGGCTTCGAAGCGGTCTCGCTCAAAGACGAGTTCATTGATATGGACAAGGATTGGGCGAGCCCCGATGTCTGGGGCACCATAAAGGCTTTTTCCTCCCCCTACACGGCCGGCTATTTCCTCGCCTCTGTCGACCTGCAACTCACTCCCGCAGGTATCGAGAAGCAGCCTGAAAACCAGCAGGTCTACATGCTGTTGTTCGGGCGCACCATGTTCATGAGCATGGTAATCATGGGATCGTGCATCCTGCTCGGCTACCCGATCGCCTACCTGCTGTCGAACCTGCCGCTCAGAACATCGAACCTGCTGTTGATCCTGGTGCTGCTGCCGTTCTGGACATCGCTGCTGGTGCGGACATCAGCCTGGAAGGTGCTGCTGCAACAGCAAGGCGTCATCAACGACATTCTGGTCTGGCTTGGTATCGTCGGCGACGGCGACCGGCTGACCATGATCAACAATCAGTTCGGCACCATCGTCGCCATGACACATATCCTGCTGCCGTTCATGATCCTGCCGCTCTATTCGGTCATGAAAACCATTCCGCAGACCTATGTGCGCGCCGCCAAATCGCTGGGCGCGACCGACTGGACCGCCTTCTGGCGGGTCTATTTCCCGCAGTCGGTGCCGGGCATCGGCGCCGGGTCGATCCTCGTATTCATCCTGTCCATCGGCTACTACATTACACCTGAACTGGTGGGTGGCACGACGGGCACCTTCATTTCCAACCGGATCGCCTACCACATTTCGTCCTCGCTCAACTGGGGCCTCGCGGCCGCGTTGGGGACGATCCTGCTGGCGGTCGTGTTGTTGCTCTACTGGGTCTATGACCGCATCGTGGGCATCGACAATGTGAGCCTGGGATAGACCAATGAGCAAATCCAAAAAGCCCGAAGTCGACCTTATCCGGTTTGTTTTGCCAATCATGGCTTTTGCAGGCGCCATATTCGGCTTTCTTGTCGGCACAGCGAAAGGATCGCCGCTTCCCGGAACGGCCATCGGCGCGATTGTAGGCATGGCGCTTGCTTGGGTGCTCGCCACCTATGTCCCTTCCAAACGCGCAGGCATCGCCTCGACAACCGCGCTTTTCGCGATTGTCGGATTGCCGTTGGCCGGAGCCGGTGGATTTGTCGGCGGCCTGATGATTGGCTTCGTCCTCGGCTGGCTGACCTACTGGCTTTACACCGGTGGCTACCGCGCGAGCTCGCCGATCTATGCAACGTCAGGCCAAGTGCTGTGGCACAACACATACAAATTCATCTGCGGAGCGATCTTCTTCTTCCTGATAGCGCCGATCATCACGGTCATGCCGCTGAGTTTCAACGCGGAAAATTTCTTCACCTTCACGCCTGCAATGCTGGCCCTTGATCCGGAGGGCTATTCGCTCAAGCACTATCGTGACTTCTTCACCAATCCCGACTGGCAGCAGGCCCTGAAGAACTCGGTGCAGATTGCGCCCGCAGCGACGATAATTTCTGTCTCGCTCGGCACGCTCGCCGCTATCGGGCTGTCGCAGCCGCATGTACCGTTCCGGCGGGCAATCATGGCAATCCTGATCTCGCCGATGATCGTGCCGCTGATCATCTCGGCTGCCGGCATGTATTTCTTCTATTCCCGCATCGGTCTGCAGGGCACCTATATCGGCGTTGTGCTCGCGCATGCCGCGCTTGGCATTCCCTTCGTCATCATCACCGTGACGGCGACACTGGTCGGCTTCGACAAGTCGCTGACCCGGGCCGCGGCCAATATGGGCGCCAACCCTGTGACAACATTCTTCAAGGTGCAGATGCCGCTGATCCTGCCGGGCGTGATTTCCGGCGGCCTGTTCGCCTTCATCACCTCGTTTGATGAAGTGGTGGTGGTCCTGTTTGTTGGCTCGGCCGGGCAGAAGACACTTCCCTGGCAGATGTTCACGGGTTTGCGCGAGCAGATATCGCCAACAATCCTTGCCGTCGCCACGCTTCTTGTCGGAGTTTCGATGCTGCTGCTGACCACGCTCGAATTGCTGCGCCGCCGCTCCGAGCGGTTGCGAGGTCTGTCACCAGGCTGACCACGACCGAAATCGACCGGCGGGGAGCTGACGTCGTCGCGAACCAGCCAAACAATGTCAATTCCGGAATCGGTTTTAGCTACGAAATCAGCTACAATAAGAGAACCGGTTTCACTTCCCGGTCAGGCCAACGTTCGCGGCAATAGAGTCGCGGGCCATCAGGCCCAATCGAAGCGAACTTCAAAATGACAAATCCCAACAGCACCGACGATATGCTGCATGTCTTCCAATGGAAGAACGGAGAAAAGGAATGGTCGCCTTTCTCGGCGTCCGAAATGGACCGGCGCCAGAACGCCATGCGCGCGCATCTCTCATCCAAAAACATCGATGCAGCGGTTTTCACCTCCTATCATGGCATCTGCTACTATTCCGGCTTCCTCTACTGCTATTTCGGCCGCAAATACGGCTTTGTCTTAACACCGGACACCGCAACCACTGTCTCGGCGGGGATCGACGGTGGCCAGCCCTGGCGGCGCAGCCACGGCGACAACATCATCTACTCCGACTGGCGCCGGGACAATTTCTTCACCGCGCTGAAATCGCTCATCCCAACCAATGCCCGCCGCGTCGGCATCGAGTTCGACCATGTCTCACTCGATTTTCGCAAACTTCTCGGCGACGCTTTCCCGGGCGTAGAGTTCGTTGATATCGCAGAAGCCTCGATGTGGATGCGCACAATGAAATCGGCAGAGGAGCATGCACTTATCCGCGAAGGTACACGGGTCTGCAATGTCGGCGCCCGTGCGGTTATGGATGCGATTGCCGAAGGCGTTCCCGAATACGAAGTGGCGCTCGCCTCAACCCAAGCCATGGTGCGCGAAATCGGCAAGAGTTTTCCTTTCGTCGAACTGATGGACACATGGACCTGGTTTCAATCAGGCATCATGACTGACGGCGCCCACAATCCGGTCACCAACAAGAAGGTTGCACGCGGCGATATCCTGTCGCTCAACTGTTTCCCGATGATCTTCGGCTATTACACAGCCATCGAGCGCACGCTGTTTTGCGAGCAAGTATCCGATGCGCATCTTGATCTGTGGGAAAAGAACTGCGCCGTGATGAAAGCCGGCTCCGACATGATCGGACCAGGCACAAAATGTTCAGATATCGCCTTGGCGCTGAACGACATGTATCGCGGCTGGGATTTGTTGAAATACAGATCCTTCGGCTATGGCCACTCTTTCGGAGTCCTGTCGCATTACTACGGTCGTGAATCCGGTGTCGAGCTGCGTGAAGACATCGACACAGTGCTGGAACCTGGCATGGTCGTCTCGATGGAGCCGATGATCATGATCCCTGAAGGAACACCTGGTGCCGGCGGCTACCGCGAGCACGACATTTTCATCATCACCGAGACCGGCGCGGAGAACATCACCAATTTCCCCTACGGCCCGGAAGAAATGATCATCCGGCGCTAGTGCATGTCGCGTTCAAATGGTTCCATTTAAACGATAACGTACATGCATCCGTTCAAAGTGATACAGCGTCCTTTGCGCATCCAATTGGATGCGCGGCGCTGTAGCGAACTCCTTGAAATGAATGGAGCCGTCACAGAGCGGCTTCATTCCTCCGCTGCGTGATCGGGCGATGCCGCAGCGGTTCCACCGATGATCAATTGAGTTCCCGCCTGATCGAGCGCGGCAGCGATATCGGCGGAGACGGTTTCATCCGTCACCACATGATGGATGGCGTCAAACCCCGCCACCTGAACCAAACCGCGGCGCCCGAACTTGGTATGATCAGTGACAACATAATTGTTCGCCCCGCGCGACAGCATCATTCGCGCGAATTCGGCTTCCTCCAGATCGAAGTCCATGATTCCTGACCCGGCATCAATCGCGCCGGCGGAAATGATCGCATGGGTGACGGAGAACCTCGCAATGAACTCGATCGCTGAAACCCCGAAGGCAGCGCCGGAATCGCTCCTGAGTTCGCCGCCGGCCATGTAGACCTTGTTGCCGTTCACAGTTGCCAATGTCCGGGCAATGTCGGAAGAATTGGTCACCACCGTCAGCCGCCGGTGACCGAGCAGTTCGCGAGCCACAAAGCTGGTTGTGGTGCCGGTGTCGAGCATCACCGAATCGCCATCATGGATCAGCAGCGCCATTTCACGCGCGATCCGGCGTTTGGCATCTGCGTTCTCACGCATCCGCCGCTGGAATGGCGCTTCGCCAACCTGTCCGGCCAGTCCCACCGCACCATGGATTCTCAGCACCGAACCGTTTTCGGTCAGCGGCCGCACATCCCTGCGTACAGTTTCAAGCGACACGCCAAGCCGGGCTGCCAGCCCTGAAATGGTCACAGTGCCTTCATCGGACAGTATCCGCATGATCTCTGTATGACGTTTGGAAAGCATCGGCACGCACCTGTTGAACTGCTCATTTTCTAGGCGTGCATTGCTTCAAACGCAATCAAAACAAACATAATCGGGCATCAAAACAAAATATAACCACAGGATTGATTGACATAGGCAAGAGCGTGGTGTCGGATCAGGAGGTTAACAAGTCACGCACGGGTGCGCTGCCGTTTGGTCTTTTCGTGGCCGACGGGGACAGCGCCGGAATGCGGGACAAAACAGGGTGAACAGGAGGCTCGACATGCATTCAGCCAATTTCTTTTCCAGCCGTACATTCAGGCAACTGACAGCGGCGCTCGTCATTTCGAGCGCTTCTTGCTTGACCTTGTCTGCTTCGGCTTTGGCGCAGGAATCCACCGATACAATCAAACTGACACTCCACGACTGGACCGGTCAGTTGATCACAACGGAAATCATGGGCGAAGTGCTCAAGAAGGCCGGCTATTCTATCGAATATGTCCAGGCCGACTATCTGGCCCAGTTTGCAGGGCTGGAATCCGGTGATCTGCACGTCGCCATGGAAATGTGGGAAACCACAGGCCGCGAAGCCATGGATGCGGCGACCGCCACCGGCAAGGTCGAAAATTTCGGCCCCACCGGCATGAAAGCCAAGGAAGAATGGTGGTATCCGGCCTACATGGCCGAGCAATGCCCGGGCCTGCCCAACTGGGAAGCGCTCAAGGATGAAGCTTGCGCCGAGGCGTTCTCAACCGCAGAAACCGCACCAAAGGGCCGTTACCTTGGTGGACCGGTAACCTGGGGTGGCTTTGACGACGAACGCGTCGAAGCTCTCGATCTGCCGTTCGAAGTCATCCACGCAGGAACCGATGCGGCGCTCTTCGCCGAGCTCGAAAGCGCCTATCAGCGCAAGGCGCCGATCATGCTGTGGATCTACGCCCCGCACTGGGCTCCAGCCAAGTATGAAGGCAACTGGGTCGAGTTCCCGGAATATTCGGCCGAGTGCTACAATGACGCAGCAACCGGCCTCAACCCTGACATGGCCTATGACTGCGGCAAGCCGTTCGGCGAAATCTGGAAAGTCGGCTGGGCCGGTGTGAAGGACAAATGGCCTGGCGCTTATGGTGCTATCAAGGCCTTCACCATCGACAATGACGAGATGGGCAAGATGATCACCGAGGTCGATCTGGACGGCAAGACAGTCTCTGCTGTCGTTGGCGAGTGGATGGGTGCCAATGAGGCCCGCTGGTCGGGCTGGATCAAAAAATAATATCCCTATCGGCAGGGCCCGAGAGTCTATGCCGGCAGGAATTGCAACCGGGTCTTCGGGCCCGGTTGCAGGCAAGACAGAGGAATGAGGCCAGTGGCCCTTCAATCCTGAGAACCTTCATGCAGCCCCGACCGAGTTATCCATGACCACTCCCGAAGCCAAACTCGTCTGCCGCAATGTCTGGAAGCTGTTCGGCGCTGATGCCGAGGTATTTCTTGCAAGTCACAACGGGCGCCCCGACACCGATGCGATCGCCGAGGCCGGGCTTGTCGGCGCCGTAAGGCAAGTTGACCTCGACGTGAATGAGGGTGAAATCTTCGTCATCATGGGCCTGTCAGGATCCGGCAAGTCGACACTGGTCAGGCTGATGTCACGGCTGATCGAGCCCTCGGGCGGCGATGTGCTGTTCAAGGGCGAAAACCTGCTCAAGGTGTCGCAGGCGCGGATGATCGAGATCCGCCGCCACCAGATGGGCATGGTGTTCCAGCATTTTGCGCTGTTGCCACATCTCACCGTGCTCGACAATGTCGCCTTCCCGCTTGATATCCAGGGTATGAGCCGTGCGGAGCGCGAGGCGCGGGCACGCGAAATGATAGAACTGGTTGGTCTGGCCGGAAAGGAGAGCGCCTTTCCGCGGCAGCTCTCCGGTGGCCAGCAGCAACGCGTCGGCATTGCCCGCTCGCTCGCTGTTGAACCGGAAATCTGGTTTCTCGATGAGCCCTTCTCGGCGCTCGATCCGCTGATCCGCCGGGAAATGCAGGACGAGTTCATGCGGCTGCAGACCAAGCTGCACAAGACCATTGTGTTCATCACCCACGACTTCGATGAAGCAATCCGGCTCGCCGACAGGATCGCCATCATGAAGGATGGCGAGATCGTCCAGGCAGGAACGCCAGAAGAGATCGTGTTGACGCCGGCGACATCCTATGTGGCCGAATTTACCAAAAACGTCGCCCGCGCCAAGGTGATCCGCACCCGAAGCCTGATGGTCCCGGCTGAGAGCCCTCAACCAGACGGGCCGACTGTGTCCGCCCGATCCACCATTGCCGACGCGGCGCCGCTGTTTCTTGATGGCGTTGCCCATCTTGGGATCACGGATGATGCCGGCAACCTCATAGGCAGGCTCGACCGCGAAGCCGTGGTCTCGCTGATGTTGCAGGGCTGATCATGGCGATGTCCGGCGCCCCCGTTTTGGAACCCGACGCGGCTCAGGCGTCACCGCCATCATTTCGGCTGCCGATTGCTTGGCTGGTTGCCGTCGCTGCGTTCATAGCATTCTGGCTCTACGCCAAACCGTTTGTTCCCGCAGCCTTCGATTATCCGAAAGCCCATGTAGTGAAGCTGGCCAAGTGGATCAGCACGGCGATGAAATGGCTAATCGACGAGGCCAGTTTTGGCCTTTTCACTTTCACCGAATTCACCCGCTTTGTCTCCGCCGTTCTGGAAATACCCTACACGCTGGCGTCGAGCCTGCTGTCCACCGGCTTTCTCGAAGGCAGCGGCTCTTCGGCGATCCAGATCGTGCCCCCCTTGCCTTGGGTGGCTATAGTCGGTCTGGTCATGTTGCTAGGACACTGGCTCGGCGGCAGATCATTGGCCCTGTTGGCAGGTGGTTGCTTCCTGTTTCTGGCGGTTTTCGGGCAATGGACAAGCGCCATGATTACCCTGGCCTCGATCCTCGTTGCGGTCCCGCTCGGCGTACTCTTCGGGTTGCTGTTCGGCGTTGCCGCATGGCGCTGGCGCTGGGTTGAGCGGATGATCATGCCGCTCTTGGACCTGATGCAGACAATTCCGGTCTTCGCCTATCTGGTGCCGGTGCTTTTCCTGTTCGGTTTCGGCCCGACGGCTGCCGTGATCGCCACCCTGATATTCGCCACCCCGCCGATGACCCGTATCGCCATTCTGGCCCTTCGCGCAGTACCCAGCGAAATTATCGATCTGGGGAACATGGTCGGCTGCACCGAACGGCAGATGACCTGGCGTGTGATGGTGCCAGCGGCGCGTGAAAGCCTGATGGTCGGCATGAACCAGGTGATCATGCTGTCGCTCAACATGGTCATCATCGCTTCGATGATCGGCGCTGGCGGCTTGGGTTTCGATGTGCTGGCAGCCCTGCGGCGGCTTGACTTCGGCGCCGGTCTGGAAGCCGGCTTCGCCATCGTCGCGCTAGCAATTGCGATGGATCGATTGAGTCAGGCCGCAGCCGAAAAACTCTCCGCTCCCTCCGCCGATGTTTCAACCTCCGGGCTCTTGGGGCGCCATCCCCATCTTGTTGCCGCACTGGGTCTGGTGCTCGTCACAACGCTGCTCGGCTATGTCGTGCCGGGCATCTGCAGCTATCCCGAGACGCTGCAATTATCGACCGGCACCTTCTGGTCGGAAGTCGTCGCCTGGATCAACATCAATTATTTCGACAGCCTTGAAGCGATCAAGAACGCCATGCTGCTCAATCTGCTGATCCCGTTCAAGCGCTTTCTCGGCGATCTGCCCTGGCTTGGCGTGACGGCGTTCCTCGGCTTTGCCGGCTCCCGGCTCGGTGGCTGGCGACTGGCATTGCTGACCATCTGCCTGCCCCTGTTCATCGCTGTCACCGGCCAATGGGAGAAGGCGATGATCACCGTCTATCTCTGCGGCATCTCGGCTGTTCTCGCCTCGTTGATCGGCATTCCAATCGGAATTTTCGCCGCCACCCGCGACCGGGTCTGGACCTGGGTTCAGCTTGCCATCGACACGCTGCAGACACTCCCGAGTTTCGTCTATCTGATGCCCGCGGTAATGCTGTTCCGGGTTGGCGATTTCACCGCCATGATTGCCGTTGTGGCTTTCGCCATTGCACCAGCCATCCGTTACACCGCGCTCGGCATCCGCAAGGTCGACCCGAAGCTGATCGAGGCCGGTCGCGCCATGGGCTGCACCGAGTGGCAGATTCTCACCCGCATCCGGTTGAAGCTGGCGCTGCCGGAAATCTTGCTCGGGCTCAACCAGACCATCATGTTCGCGCTGTCTATGCTGGTCATCACCGCACTGGTCGGCACCCGTGATCTGGGTCAGGAAGTCTATATCGCGCTGACCAAGGCCGACACCGGGCGCGGCCTGGTCGCCGGCCTGTCGATTGCCGCCATCGCCATCATCGCCGACCGGTTGATTTCAGCCGGCGCCAGCCACGCCCGCCGCCGTCTTGGTCTGGAGTAATTCATGACTGATCTTGCTGCCCTTGATCATATCCGTGCCCTGCCCTGCTTCTCGGGCAAGGTCGACATCGAACCGCTAACCGGCGGATTGAGCAATGAGAGTTGGCTTGTCTCCGATGCAGCAGGCCGTCATGTCGTCCGACTTGGGCGGAATTTCCCGTTCCATCACGTTGATCGCGCCCGCGAGGTGATGACCGCCCGCGCCGCCCACAGCGCCGGGTTCGCCCCGCGTGTCGAATACTCGGAACCCGGCACCATGGTTTCGCAATTTCTCGATGCCAGAACCTATACGCCAGCCGATGTTCGCGCCAACGCTGAACGCATCGGTCGCTTGATCCGCGATTTTCACACCACCATGCCCCGGTACATTGCCGGTGCCGGCTTCATGTTCTGGGTCTTCCATGTCATACGCGATTACGCCCGCACGCTGAAAGCGGGTGACTCGCGAATGTCCGACCGGTTGTCTGGCTGGCTTGAGCTGGCCGACGAGCTTGAAGCCGCCCAATGCCCGCTACCGATCATCTTCGGACACAACGATCTTCTGCCCGCCAATTTTCTCGATGACGGCCACAAGCTCTGGCTGATCGATTTTGAGTATGCCGGGTTTTCAACCGCCATGTTCGACATTGCCGGTGCAGCTTCGAACGCCGAGATGACGGAGACCGAAGCTTCCATACTGGTTGAAACTGCACTTGGGTCTCCGCCCGATGCAGCGCTCATGCACTCCTTCCACGCCATGCAATGCGCTTCGCTTCTGCGCGAAACGCTGTGGAGTCTCGTCTCTGAGCTCCACCTTGATGCACCCGGCGCAGACTATCAGGCCTACACCGCCGAGAACCTTACTCGTCTTGACGCCGCTCTGGACCAGTACCATTCGACTTACGGAAAGACATCACAATGACACTCCCTGACAGAGCGCAAATCGTCGTCATCGGCGGCGGTATTATCGGTTGCTCAACCGCCTACCATCTGGCGCGGGACCACAAGGCCGATGTCATTCTGCTCGAGCAGGGTCAGCTGACCTCGGGATCAACCTGGCATGCCGCTGGCCTTGTCGGGCAGTTGCGTTCCTCGGCATCCATCACCAAGGTGCTCAAATATTCCGTCGACCTCTACAAGCGGCTAGATCAGGAGACAGGACTGGAAACCGGCTGGAAGATGTCCGGCTGTCTGCGGCTTGCCACCAATCAGGACCGCTGGATCGAATACCGACGGCTGGCCACCACCGCACAGAGTTTCGGCATGGACATGGAGTTGCTGTCGCCGCAGGAGGCCAAAGCCAAATTCCCGCTGATGCAGGTCAATGATCTGGTTGGCGCCAGCTGGCTACCGACCGACGGCCAGGCAAGCCCATCCGACATCACCCAGTCACTGGCCAAGGGGGCGCGCATGCATGGCGCCAAGATTTTCGAGAATGTCCGGGTCACAGGCTTCGACATGACCGATGGCCGGATCACCGCGGTCAAGACCAACAAGGGCGACATCGCCTGCGAGAAGGTGGTCAATTGCGCCGGCCAATGGGCACGCCAGATCGGCGTGATGGCTGGCATCAACGTGCCGCTGCAGCCGGTCAAGCATCAATATGTCATCACCGAGAAGATCGATGGACTGTCGAGCGACGCGCCGACCATTCGCGATCCCGACCGCCGCACCTATTTCAAGGAAGAGGTCGGTGGCCTGTCCTTCGGTGGCTATGAGCCCAACCCGCAAGGCTGGACCATGGACGACGTCCCCAATGATTTCGAGTTCCAGCTGTTCGATGATGACTACGACCATTTCGAACAGCACATGATGCAGGCGATGGAGCGGGTTCCGGCGCTCAACAATGTCGGCGTCAAGCAGATGATCAACGGCCCGGAGAGTTTTACTCCGGACGGCAATTTCATTCTCGGCGCTGCGCCTGAATGCTCCAACATGTTCGTCGGCGCCGGTTTCAACGCCTTCGGCATCGCCTCGGGCGGTGGTGCTGGCTGGGTGCTGGCGCAATGGGTGATTGACGGCGAGGCGCCGCTTGATCTCTGGGTCGTCGATATCCGCCGTTTTTCCGAAATGCACAAGGACCGGCAATGGGTCAACGACCGCACGCTGGAAGCCTACGGCAAGCACTACGCCATCGGCTTCCCGCATGCAGAATATGAGTCAGGCCGTCCCCGCATCGTCTCGCCCCTCTATGAACGGCTCAAATCCCGCCGTGCCGTCTTCGGCTCCAAGCTTGGCTGGGAACGCCCGAACTGGTTCGCCCCCGAAGGCATGGAGGCCGCCGACATCCCGACCATGGGTCGCCAGAACTGGTTTGACGCGGTGGGTGCTGAACACCGCCACGTGCGCGAAAAAGTCGGCATCTTTGATCAATCATCGTTCGCCAAATACGAGATCACTGGCTCCGGAGCACTCACGGCTCTCAGCCACATCTGCGCCAATGACGTGACCAAACCGGTTGGCCGGCTGACCTACACCCAGTTGCTCAACACCCGGGGCGGCATCGAGGCCGATCTCACAGTCGCCCGGCTCGCAGATGACACGTTCTACGTCGTCACCGGCACCGGCTTCCGCACCCACGATCTGGCTTGGATCCGCGAGCATGTACCGGAAGGCGCAGATGTCAGGATCGACGACATCACTGAGGCCTATGGCACACTGTCACTGATGGGCCCGCATGCCCGCGACGTGCTGGAAAAGGTCACTATCGCCGATGTCTCAAACGAAGCTTTCCCATTCGGCCATGTCCGCGAGATCGACATCGCTGGCAGCAAGGTGCGGGCCTTGCGCGTCACCTATGTCGGTGAGCTCGGCTGGGAACTTCACATCCCGATTGAAGCTATCGGTGAGGTCTTCGATGCCTTGATGGAAGCAGGCAAGACCTCGGACATCCGTCCTATCGGCTACCGGGCACTGGAATCACTTCGGCTGGAAAAGGGCTATCGTGCCTGGGGCTCCGACATCACTCCCAATGACACCCCGCAAGAGGCCGGGCTTGGTTGGGCAGTGCGGAAAAATTCAAACACCGGCTTCATTGGTGAAGCAGCACTCAAGGCGTCCGCCGGTCAGCCGCTGACCAAACGCTTTGCCGGCTTCGTCATCGATGATCCCGACGCTGTTCTGGTCGGTCGCGAAACCATTTTGCGCAATGGCGAACCGGTCGGCTACCTCACTTCCGGCGGCTACGGCTACACCATCGGCAAAAGCATCGGCTATGGCTATGTGCGCAATGACGACGGCGTGTCGAAAGAGTTTCTCGAAGACGGCAATTACGAACTGGTCATCGCGCTGGATCGGGTTACGGCCACAATCGGCCTGAAACCGTTTTTCGACCCGGCCAACGCCAAGGTCAAAGCCTAAACCGGCTTCAGCTCACCTTCAGCGCAATACAACGGCTCGGCGTGGTTCCTTCCTCGCCGGGCATCGAAACATAGGGGCCGGTATCATCGATCAGTGTGAGTATGCCTGCGCTCTCGAGTTCGGCAATGCGCTGACCGAAACCTGACTGCCACAGCACATCCTTGACCGTCAGCACAATCGTGCCACCCGGGGCGCAGATCCGCAACAGGTCATTCAGCCCTTCGACGCCGACATGACCAGAGGTAAACACGCCAGCGGAGATAATGGCGGCGAAGTTATTATCAGCAAAGGGAAGCGTGCCGCCGAGCGCTGCCTGGTGCAATGCCTTGTAGACGCCCTTGCGGTCTGCCACTGCCAACATGCCAGACGATATGTCCAGCGCTTCGATGTGTTCGAACCCGGTGATGGCCAGCCATTCCCCGATCAATCCGGTGCCTGCACCAGCATCCAGCAGTGGCCCTGCACCCTTGGGCACATGCCGCGACAGGATCGCCAGTGAAATGGCCGGATGCCGGTAACCGGCAAGCGACATGTCATCATCATATTTTTCCGCCCAGGCATCATAAACGCGGGCGACATCTTCCGCAGTCTCGGCCTGATACACAGCCCCCAGCCGCGCCGTCTTGTCTTCCACCTTCATCTCCCGCTCCGCTGTTGATCCGTTGCCGGTTACCATAGCCATTTCAACGACTTTGTGGAACTGTGTGGGAACAGATGAATGAAAAAGGAGGCGTATTGCCCCATGTCAGATGAAACCGAAAGCTTGCTGCGCACCAACCTTTCAGGCATTCCTTCGCTTGCCGGTTACACCGGCCCGGTCGAACGGCTCGGAGGGCTGACCAATCTGGTTTTCCGTGTCGGCGATACCTGCGTGCGCCTGCCCGGCGCGGGTACCGAGGAATACATCAACCGCGCCCACGAAGCAGTCGCCGCGCGCGCCGCCGCTGATGCTGGAGTGAGTCCCGAGGTCATTCACGCAGATCCGGAAACCGGGATCATGGCGACCCGCTTCATCGAAGGCGCAGTAACCATGACGCCTGAGGGGTTTCGCAACGACATCGGCGCCATCCGCAGGGCCGGTAAAGCGTTTCGCCAATTGCATACATCCGGCGCAAAATTCCCTTTCACCTTTGAACTCTTCGCCATGATCGATGATTATCTCGCAATCCTGTCGACCAAGGATGTGGCTTTGCCAGAGGGCTATCATGACGTTGTCCGCGAGGCCGAAACCGTCCGCGCCGCACTGGCGAAAAATCCAGCCAAATTGGTCGCCTGTCATTGCGATCCGTTGTGCGAAAACTTCCTCGACACCGGCGATCGCATCTTCATCGTCGACTGGGAATATTCCGGCATGAACGATCCAATGTGGGATCTGGGCGATCTGTCGGTCGAAGGCGAATTCGATGCCGCTCAGGATGAGACCTTGCTGGAAGCCTATTCCGGCGGCGCGCCCGCTGCTGCCGACCGAGCCCGGATGGTCATCTACAAGGCTATGTGCGACCTGCTGTGGACGCTCTGGGGTCTGATCCAGCTTGCCAATAACAACCCGGCGGAGGATTTCCGCGCCTATGCCGATGGCCGCTTCGCCCGCTGCAGAAAACTGATGGCGAGTGACGAATTCGCTGACAGCCTCCAGACCCTGCAAGCGACCTGAACCCATGCAAACAAGCGGCCGGCCTTCGGTCGCTCCAGTCAACTCCCATTTGGTCACACCGATGCGCATCCTCGTCATCCAGCATTCCGACAAAGAGCATGCCGGCGGTTTCAGACCGCTGTTTGACCGCGATGGTCATCAGCTTGTGACCTGCATAGCACCGCAAGAGATTGGCGATGTCGACCTGAGCGATATTGACGGAATCTGGGTCCTCGGCGGACCGATGCAGGTGTGGGAGGCCGGTGAACTGCCATGGCTGGCCAGGGAGATCGAAGTCATCCGCGAGGCGGTACTCGAGCGCAAGCTGCCCTATTTCGGCATCTGCCTTGGTCATCAACTGCTTGCCCACGTGCTCGGTGGAAAAGTTGGACAAGCAGCGGAATCAGAGGTCGGACTTCTGCATGTCACAAAGCACGGAAATCCATCGATTTTCACCGGGGTGTCAGAGCGGTTCTCATGCTTTCAGTGGCATAGTGCAGAGGTTAGCCGCTTGCCGGATGGTGCCGAGGTCCTGGCCTCATCCGGCCGCTGCAATATTCAGGTCATGAGCTGGGGCGAGACGGCTCATTCGGTGCAATTCCATGCCGAACTGGATGTCGCCACCTTGGCGAACTGGTACGAGATCGATCAATGCGAGGAGATGCTGCGCAACGAAATCGGCGGCGCAGCGGACCGGGTTTTTGACGACTTAGCCGTGGCCGAAACAGATCTCGCCCGCACGAGGGAAAGCCTCTATCAGCATTGGCTCGCCGGTTTCCCGCGTTAAAATTCTCTCTGCGAGAGCATTCCGAAATAACGCGACCACAGAACGTGCGTTGGTGGCTGAACCGTGCAAGAGCTCGCCTTTCAAATCAGATCACGGGAACTTTACCGGCGGATCCACGTTGTTGGTGCGTGGGGCCGACGCATGGTGCTGGCCTGAAAGGATTTAAGGAGATTTCAAATGAACGGTATCATCTATCTGGTCGGCCTCGTGGTTGTGGTCATGTTCATTCTTTCCATGCTTGGTCTGCGGTAAGAATATGGAACCGACAAGCGTAAAAACTGCACTGGTTCATTCGGATAATCTGCCGCAAGGTCAGTCCTATCTCGAATGGGGTGCAGTATGGGGAGGTAGCGTCGTCGCTATCGCCACATCCATCGTCCTCGGACAATTTGCCGGAACCGCCGGTCTGGCACTGGGAGAACCGATGCTGGCCAACGGCGAACCGTCCTGGCAGGTGATCGTTGCAAGTCTGTGGCTTTTCCTGACAGCTCTCGCAAGTTCCGCCGGTGGCGGCTACATTGCCGGACGGATGCGCAGCCGCTGGGGTGACGCAGCCAAGACCGAAGTGGAGTTTCGCGACGGTGTTCATGGTCTGTCTGTCTGGGCAGTGGCAACACTCGCAGTCGCCGCAGTTGCAGCCTTCGGCGCAGCGTTGGCGAGCATGGGAGTAGATAACGGCACGGTCAACGAGGTACCTGCCAATGTCGTCGAATACACCAAGACGCTAACCGTTGTGTACGGCTTTGCCGCAGGTGCAGCCGCAGCCTTGGGTGCAGGCGCAGCTTGGTGGTTTGCCAGCCTCGGCGGCACCCATCGCGACGAAGCAACAGACGTCAATCTGCTGACGCCGCGCTTCCTGCGCCGCTAAGGTCATACATTGAAGAACGCAGAAGCCTAGATCGGCCACTGCAATCTTCAACCCGGAACGCAAAAGGGGCGCCAAATTATGGCGCCCCTTTTTTATGAATAGGAGTCAGGCCGTTGGCCTGTAAACCTTACTTCATTGATGCCTTCACACCGGCTACATCAGCGGCCGTCATCTGGCCATTGGTGACCACTTCGCCGTCCTTGATCTGCCAAAGGCGGAACGGGCCGGAAATGTCTCCATACTGGTCAAATGAAACATTACCGATCACACCCTGGTAATTGATCGCCTTGCCTTCATTGATCAAAGCCAGCGCCTTCCTGAATTCTTCGGGGCCAGCGTAAATCACTTCACCTTCCGGATCGACCACCGAACGGATGGCGTCGCGGATGGCGTCGGACTCGGCCTTGCCTGCCTTGGCGACGGCCAGCCCGACAATCGCGCCCGCATCATAGGACCGGTCGGCCGCAGGTGCCGATGGCGCGATGCCACCGGAGAATGCCTCATAATTGGCGTAGAAGTATTTGGTCGATTCTGTCTCGGTGGTGCCCGACGATGTACCAAAGGCACCTTCAAGGTACTGAGCACCGACGGCCTCGATGAAATCGGTCGAATTCATGCCATCATTAAGCAGGAACTTCTGCGGCCCGCCCTGGCTGATCCAGGCGCGCGCCACGGTCGCGCCATCAACCGGATAGCTGACCAGGTAAAGTGCTTCCGGTTCGCCATCCATCGCCGCAGTCACCTCGGCGCTGTAGTTCGGCTGGTTCTCGTTATAGGGCGTCGCCGAGGTGATCTCGCCGCCAAGCGCTTCGTAGGACGCAGTGAATTCGCGCATCAGGTTGAGGCCGAAATCATTGTTCACATGGATGATGGCGAGCTTTGTCAGACCTGAATCGATTGCGTATTTGGCGGCCGCAATGCCCTGCAGGGCGTCAGATGTGATGGTGCGGAAGAAATAACCACCGGTCTTGCCATCACGGCTGAGCTGCGTCAGCGTCGGGCTCGACGATGCGGGCGAGACTTGAACCACGCCTGCAGCAGCCGTCACCGATGTCAGAATTGGGATCGACACTGACGAGATGATTCCGCCGATGACCACCGGTACCTGCTTGACGTTAACCAGCTGCGTAGCCTGGTCCACGGCAACATTGCCCTGGCTCTGGCTGTCTCTTGTGTCCGTCACCAGATCGCAGCCCAGCACACCGCCGGCTTCATTGATGTCGCGGAACGCCATCTCCACCGATTTCGCACCGGCTTGGCCATAGGCTCCGGCTGGGCCGGTCAGTTCCATTACCATACCGATAGTAATGTCGCAGGCTTGTGAGCTGAGCGCCGAGGCGCAGAGCATGGCCATGGCAAGGCCGGATTTTCTAATCATGTTCATTCTCGTTCTCCTTGTTATGGGGCCTCTCTCGCCCGCTTTGTTATGTCGTAATCCAGGTTTCCTGCAGCTGCCGCCAGACCACCCCCTCGGGTGCCCCCGGGTCGGCGCTGAACACGGCAGACGAGCGGCGGGCCGATTTCTGGTCGTCGATCAACTGGTGTTCGTCGTAGATCACAAGCGCAACATCATCACTGATCTGCCGCGACGCGATCAATTCCACTCTGATTTCAAAATCAGCTGGGCGCATGCCGCGGGCCGAGGTGATCATGTCGACGATCTGGTCGGTGCCGATCGTGTTGCTGTCGGGCTCGATCATCACCAAGTCCGGCGCAAAAGCGCGGATCGATGTCTGCAGCTCTGCTTCCGTGGCCCGGCCGGTGAACCACTCCACAAAGAAATCATGCCGCTTGACGACTTCGGCTTGGGCGCGCGCAATCAGGTCCATCCGGTCAGTGCCCTTCTTTGTTGAGATTGTATTTCATCACCGAGCCGTGCTTGCCGTTCCGGTCCCGTTCCAGCGTGTAAACGTCGCCAGGCACCGGATTGGCACGTGCCAGCACGGCATTGATCTCGGCAAAATCCTGCTCACTGAGTTCGATCCCTGGAATGGCGAGATTGCGTTGGAGATGATTGCGATTGCGCGCACCGACGATGACTGCTGCGACGCCCGGCCGTTCAAGAACCGCACGACTCGCAATCGACGCAATGTCGCTGCCATGGCGCGCGGCAACCGTAGCCAGCACTTTCAGAAGATTCTGGAAAAGCTCCCAGCCGCCGAACTCGTCAACGATCAGCTTGTACTTGATCAGCGAGCGGTTTTCGAACGGCGGCTGAAGTTCCGCCACCCCGAGCATACGTTCAGAAAACAGCCCGCCGCCCACAGAACCATAGCAAAGCAGGTTGACCCCGTGAGCTTGAGCTGTCGTTACCATCGAGCGCGACGGCCGGTCATCAATCAGCGAGTACTGAACCTGCATCGACACCAGCGGCACGCCGGCGTTGATGATCCGCAGCATTTGCTCCGTGTCGAAGTTGGTGCCGCCGATATTGGCAATTTTGCCTTCCTGCCGCAGTTCGGCAAGCCAGGTCGCCACCTCAACCTGACGGTCTATCTCGTAATTCCACCAATGGAATTGAACCAGGTTGAGTTGTTCCAGCCCAAGCCGCGCAAGCGATGTCTCGATACCCTCGGCCACATCGGCTCGCGTCAGCGTTCCGAGTTTGCCAAGGTCCGGGACGAATTTCGTGTGCACCTTGATCCGGCTCAGCGCCTCGGCACCCCGGACCCGTTCGTACTCTTTCCGGAACTCCCCGATCAGCGCCTCTACACCGGTGTAAATGTCGGCGCAGTCAAACGTCGTGATCCCCGCATCTGCAAAGGCGATCATATCATCGATTCCGGCCTTTCGATCAATCTCGCCATGGCCGCCAGCCAGTTGCCATCCGCCCTTGATGACTCTGGAAATCCGATGCCCCGGCGCAAGATCAAACGTCTGCATTGTCATCTCCCAAAGGCACGGCGGTTGTCTCGGAATGATTAAAACGCCGCAGCTTGGTGCGGGTAATCTTCAATCGCGACGGACAATGAGGATCTGGGCAGGCAATTTCCGCATCGGTAGACATCCAGTCGTTCGGATCAGTCTGCCGCTGTTTCGCTGCGAGCAATGGCAACACCGAAGCCAGCGAGTAGATCGAGATCCCCTGCCCGGATGGCAGATGCAGCATTTCGCCGCGCAGTTCGAAATAGTCACCGACATTGGCGCCACACCAGATCTTGGCGCCTTCGGGAGCGACCACTTCCACCTTGAGGTCCCAAAGCTCGAAACCGTCAGTGTTGCTCATGACGCAGCTCCGTTTTCGATATCCCAGAAATCCGGCTCGGCTCTTTCGAGAATGGCGAAGGCCTGGCTGATATCAGCTGTCAGCTCCTTCGTTACCCGCGCCTTGTCACCTGCTTCGATCGCCGCGAGAATGCCGCGGTGATGCAGGGTTGCAGCCGTATCGGTAAGTGGGCTGTGCAGTTTCGCAGCCGCCCGGACATAGGGCCCGGCCTGCATCCACAGACTTTCGACAATCGGCATGAACACCGACGAGCCGGCAGCCTCATAAAGATGAAAATGGAAGGCATGGTTGAGCGTGGCGACATCCTGCGCTTCGCGGGTTCCCTCATACTCGGCCGTCAGAACTTCAAGCCGGTCAATATCGGCACGGGTGAGGTTGGCAATCGCGCGTGCGGCCAATTCCCCCTCGATCAGCGTACGCGCCTGGGCGATGTCACGCGCCCGCTCCAGCGTCAGCAAGGGAACACGCACCCGCCGGTTCGGCATTGCTTCAAGCGCTCGTTCGGAAACCAGACGGGCCAGAGCCTCGCGCACAGGCATCGAACTGACAGACATTCGCTGCGCCACATCGCCGGCCAGAAAAATCTCACCGGCGTCGAACCGGCCCTGAATCAACGCGTCGCGAAGCTGGCGGTAGATCCGGTCCTGAACCGTCTCCCGGCCAACCGGCGCGAGGTGATCGAGACCCGGACCATCAAACTTTGAGCTGGTCTGAATGTTCATTCTGCCAATGTCGCCTTCTCCCGTTTGAAGCTTTACTTTAGGCATCAAACATGATCCTGTAAATGATAAATGATAGTTGATCAACTTTGGTTGTGTGAATGACAGGACCCAGTCAGACCCCCATTCTCGAGGCGCGAGGCATCACCAAATCCTTTGGTGGCTTCTGCGTGGTCAACGATATTTCGCTTGATCTGTCAGCGTCCGAAATCCTCGGAGTGATCGGGCCGAACGGCGCAGGCAAATCCACGCTGTTCAATCTTCTGGCTGGCGCTCTGCCGATTGACGCTGGCAGCATCCACCTTGCCGGCAAGAACCTGTCCCGCGCCCGGCCCGAAGCCCGCATTCAGTCCGGGCTTGGTCGCACCTTCCAGATCCCCAGACCATTTCCACGTATGACAGTGCTCGAAAACGTCATGACCGCTGCGCAGAACCAGCGCGGCGAAAGCCTGTTCTCCGCCCTGACCGCGCCACGCCAGGTGGCGGCCCAGGAACGAACGAATGCCATTCGGGCCCGCGACATTCTCGATTTCGTTTCGCTCTCCCATCTGGAGGATCAGCCTGCCGCGGTGCTCTCCGGCGGACAGAGGAAACTGCTGGAACTCGCGCGTGTGCTGATGGCCGAGCCAAAGGTGATTCTGCTTGATGAACCGGCTGCCGGGGTCAATCCCGCTCTTCTCGATCTTATCATCGACCGCATCCACGCCATCAACAAACTGGGGATCGCAGTGCTGTTGATCGAACACAACATGGAAATGATTGCCCGGCTCTGCCCGCGCGTCATTGTCATGGCAGCGGGCAAGGCACTGGCCGAAGGCGCCCCCGCCGATGTCACCAAACGCGCCGACGTGATTGATGTTTATTTGGAGGGGATGCCGGTATGAGCGCGCTGGCCGTTACCGATTTGCAAGCCGGATATGATCCCGACCTCCCGATCGTCAAGGGTGTCAGTTTTGGCATCACCAAGGGCGAAGCCGTCTCTATTCTCGGACCCAACGGAGCCGGGAAGTCCACCATGATCAAGGCCATTGCCGGGCTCGTGCCCTGTTTCGGTGGCCATGTTCGCCTCGGTGAGACAGATGTGACCGGGCATCCATCTCACATGCTGGTTCGCAACGGCATGGGTTTTGTGCCGCAGACCGAAAACATCTTCACCCGCATGACCATCCTCGAGAATTTGCAGATCGCCGCGCAATTACTGCCCAAGCAGGAGCGTGCAGTTCGGATCGAAGCGATGCTGGAAATGTTCCCCGACCTTGCTGCCCGACCGGGTGAACTTGCAGGCGCACTCTCGGGCGGGCAGCGCCAGATGCTGGCTGCCGCTCGGGCGCTACTCACCGAACCGCAAGTGCTGATACTCGACGAGCCATCTGCCGGCCTGTCGCCCAAGCTTGTCGGTCAGGTTTTTGAAACGCTGGGCCGGATCTCCGATGCCGGCGTGACCTTGATACTTGTGGAGCAGAATGTACGCGCAGCACTGGCCTTGACCGAACGTGCTCTGGTTCTGGTTGGCGGCAAACTGGCACATGACGGACCGACAAGCTCACTGCTCGACGGCAGGCTTCTGGGCGAACTCTTCCTTGGTCACCGTGCGGCGGAGGCAACCCGATGAACCCGCAAGCTATCATCGACGGGCTGATATCCGGATCGACCATCGGCCTTGGTGCCATCGGCCTGACACTGACCTATTCAATCCTGCGCTTTGCCAATTTCACCCATGGCGATTTTCTCGCCTGGGGTGCCTATCTGACGCTCACCGTGGCTGGCATTCTCGGCGGACTGGCCGCAGGCCTCGGCGCACCGGTCTATCCGTTCAGTTTCGGCTGGGGTCTGCCGCTCGCCATGCTCGGCGGAGTGGTGCTGACCGTTGCTCTGACCTTGGGGCTCGACCGCATCCTGTTCGGACGGCTGCGCGCCCGTGGCGCCGACGCGATCATCATTGTCATGGCGAGCTTTGGCGCATCCATGGCGTTGCGCTCGCTGCTCGAATTCATCTTCACCGCCAAACCCGCTTATTTCACCAAGGCGCTGCAGATCGCAAAGCCGCTTGGCCTCGGCATGCGCGCTACGCCAGATCAGCTTCTGGTGATCGGCCTCACCGCCTTGCTCGTCCTTGCACTGCATCTCCTCGTCACCCGCAGCGCCACCGGCCGGGCCATGCGGGCCGTTTCGGAAAATCCAAGTCTTGCCGGCGTCTACGGTGTCGATGTCGACAAGGTCGTGCGGGTGACGTGGATTATCGGCGCCAGCATGGCCTGCATCGCCGGCGTCATGGCCGGGCTGCTGGTACAGATCCGCCCCTATATGGGGTTTGATCTGCTGCTGCCGCTGTTTTCCGCCGTCATTCTCGGTGGCATCGGATCCATTCCAGGCGCCATGCTGGGAGGGCTGATCATTGGCCTGACCGAAGCCTTCGCGGTCCAAATTGTCGGAGCGGAGTGGCGCGCGGCCATTTCCTTCGTCATCCTTGTGATCGTACTGATGCTGCGCCCGCAGGGCCTCTTCGGCCAAAAGGAGGCTTGAATGGAAATTCTCGCCTACGCCGCCTTCTTCCTGACCATCGCCCTGACCTATGCGATAATCTGCCTTGGGTTGAATGTGCAATGGGGGCAAACCGGCCTGTTCAATGTCGGCATAGCCGGTTTTGTAGGATTGGGCGCCTATGTCTCTGCCGCTTTGACCACGCCTGACGCCGCAGAACGGATTGGCGGCATCGACCTGCCGATTGCATTGGGCTGGCTCGCCGCAATGGTCGCTGGCGGAGTGTTGGCGCTGGCTGTCGGCCTGCTGACCTTGAGGATGCGATCTGATTATCTGGCGATCACCACATTCGGCATCGCGGTCGCGCTTCAGCTTGTGTTCCAGAACACAGAAAGCCTCACCGGCGGCGCCTTTGGTATGGCCTTCATTCCTCGCGCATTCTCTGGGTTGCAGGGAGATCCCATCGCCTTCAACGCCCTCAATCTGGCGCTGACCGCCGCCGTTGTCCTCGTTTGTTATCTGCTGCTCGAACATCTCATGCGCAGCCCTTGGGGGCGAGCGTTGCGAGCCGTGCGCGAAGATGAAGTCGCAGCGCAGGCTCTGGGTAAAAATCCAATTCTCTTGCGCATCCAGGCTTTTGCCCTGGGCGGTGCCATCATGGCGCTGGCTGGCGCCGTACAAGCTCAATTCATCGGATTCATCGCCCCGGGCAATTATCTGCCGATGATGACTTTCCAGGTCTGGGCCATGCTCATCGTCGGTGGCTCAGGAAACAACCGTGGCGCCATCCTCGGCGCGGTGCTGGTCTGGGCCATCTGGGCGCTTTCCGGTGCGCTGATTTCGGAGGTCTTCCCGGCCGATCAGCAAGCCCGCGCAGCATCGCTGCAGATCGTTGTCATCGGCGTCATGCTGTGCGTCATTCTTCTCTGGAGACCTCAGGGCATTTTGCCTGAAGTGCGCTCTGTGTCGCGTCATCTCGGACGCCGCAACAAGGACAAGTGAAATCATGAAACCTGACCGCAAGGATCTCGCTCCCGGCCTCTCCATCAGCCGCATTATGACTGGCCTGTGGCAGGTCGCCGATCAGGAGAAGGATGGCGTGCCTCTCGATCCCGTGGCTGGAGCAAAAGCGCTTGCAGACTATGCCAACGAAGGCTTTGATACCTTCGACATGGCCGATCATTACGGGACCTCCGAACTGATCACCGGAGAATTGTTGCGCAGCTGGAAGGGCGACACCCGTCCAAAAGCCTTCACCAAATGGTGCCCGGAACCAGGACCAATGACTGCCGAAGTGGTACGCGCTGGTGTGCAGGAACGCCTCGACCGATTGGGTGTCGAGCGCGTCGATCTCCTGCAATTTCACTGGTGGACCTTTGAGCACCCGGCCTGGCTTGATGCACTACACGAGCTCAAGCACTTGAGGCAAGAAGGCCTGATCGGCCAAATCGGTGTCACCAATTTCGATGCCGCACATCTCAACCTTGCCCTGGCTGAAGGTATCCCGCTTGTCTCCAATCAGGTTTCCTTCTCGCTGATCGATCGCCGCGCGGCGGGCCACCTCGCCGAGACCTGCAAAAAGCACAAAGTGCAGCTTCTGGCCTACGGCACATTATGCGGCGGCTTTCTGTCCGAACGCTGGCTCGGCAAGCAGAAACCGGAAGAGGTGAAAGACTGGAGCGGCTCGAAATATCTCCGATTCATCCATGCCGCCGGGGGATGGGATGGCTATCAGGGCATCCTCAAGGCCGCGGCCTCGATTGCCAAAAAGCATGACGTCTCCATTTCCAATGTCGCCACACGCTGGGTGCTCGAACACAACCATGTCGCTGGCGTTATCGTAGGCGCACGGCTGGGCGAAAACCAGCACCGCGCAGATAATCTGCGGCTGTTCCAGTTCGAACTGGATGCAGACGACCACGCCCTGCTGGATCAGGCGTTCGCTGCCACCAGCATGATCCCCGGCGATTGCGGCGATGAATATCGCCAGCCACCCTTCCTCACTGCATCGGGCGATCTGAGCCATCATCTGGCAGAAATGCCGAGCATTATGCAGGCAGTAACCGACCCTGAAAACCCTGACAGGGCACGGGTTTTCTCGGGTTCTCTATGGGAACCTATCGCGGGCTACTGCCGCGCATTGCGCGATGGCGACAGGATCATGGTCTCGGGCACAACCGCCACCCACGGCGTTGACCGCACCGTTGCACTTCATGACGCTGGAGCGCAGACAACTTACATTCTCGACAAGATCGCGGCCTCGGTGCGGGCGCTGGGCGGAGACCCGAAGGACATATTGCGCACCCGCATGTATCTGCGCGGCGATGAAGATGTAGAGGCAGCAGCGCGTGCCCACGGATTGCGCTTCACCACCAACCCTCCGGCCAACACCACGTTTCTGGTCGGCAATCTGATCGGCGATTTTAGGGTGGAGATCGAGGCCGAAGCCGTCATCAGCAAGAAACGCGACTAATCGCGGTTCCGCTCAAATCCCCAGCCTGTCACGCAAACGATAGACTGCGACTGACGGGCCAAGGAACCACGGCTTACCCGTGTAAAACGGCTGTGTCTTGAACGGGATCTTGCTGAAGGCGCCGAGGTCTTTCTCAACGCCCGCCGCGGCCTTACCGACTCGTGACCCGAGATAGCCAGCCATCCCCACGCCAGAGCCACAATAGCCCATGGCGTAGTAGAGACCTTTGTCCTCGCCGCAATGCATCAGCGTATCGAAGGTAAACGCCACGATACCCGCCCAGGAATGGCTGATCCGGGTCTGGGACAATTCAGGAAACAACCTGACCAGTTCGGCAAGCAGCTTCGGGCCGCTCTTGCGCGGGTCAGTTTCCTGCAAGGAGACCCTCCCGCCGAAGAGGATGCGCTTACGGTCCGGCGAAGGTCGGTAGTAATAAACCAGCTTTCTCGTGTCGGAGAGAATGCGGTTGGTCGGAAACAACCGGTCCATCACCTCCGCCGGAATTTCCTCGGTTGCGATCACATACGATCCGATCGGGATCACCCGTCGCTGCTGCCAAGGCGTAAGCGGACCGGTGTAGCCATTTGTGGCGATGATGACCTTGTTGGCGCGGATACGGCCTTTCTCCGTGGAGACCTCAAAACCGTGTGGAGTGCGCTCGAGATTGTTCACACGGCACTGGCTGATGATCCGCGCGCCCGCGGACTTCGCCACGCCGAGCAATCCCGCATGATATTTGCCAGGATCGATGCTTGAATGCCGTGGAAAGACCACACCACCATAATAGGCGTCGGTGCCAAGTTCGCTGCGCTGCCTGTCACGCGGAACCATGAAAGCCCCTGTATCAAAACCGGGATGACTGTGTTCGCATTCACGCGCCAATTTGTCATATTGGCCTGCAGTGTGGGCGCCGTGAAAGCGGCCGACCTCACCGAAATCGCAGTCGATATTCTCTTCACCGACAAAATCACGCACATGATGCAGCGATGCCTGGCCTTCCTTGAGGATCTGGATGGCCTGAGCCTCGCCATAGCGTTGGCAGAGCGCAGAATAGGACGGTTTCACACTGGTGGAAATCTGTCCGCCATTGCGTGTACTGCAGCCGAAACCTGCCGCTTCCGCGTCAAAAACGACAGTATCCAGTCCTGCCCGGGCGGTCTGGATTGCCGCGTGCAGCCCGGTGTAACCGGCTCCGATGATCACCACATCCGCGGCGGCAGGCAGCGCCGCCAGATCATCGGGCTGACGCGGGGTAGCATCCCACCAGTAAGGCGCAGGCTTGAAATCAGGACTGAAACAATCGCTTGGCTTCATCATCTTATGTTCCCGCGTGGTCGGAAAGGATCATGTCTGCTCCCTTTTCCGCGACCATGATTGTTGGTGCATTGGTGTTTCCTGATGTCACGGCTGGAAAAACCGAGGCGTCTATCACGCGCAGGTTTGCCAGCCCGTGCGCCTGCAGCCGTGAATTGACAACGCTGTTGGTTGCGCTCTCGCCCATGCGGCAGGTGCTGACCGGGTGAAAGACGGTCCCAGCCCGCGCGCGAATGTCGGCAATCATTTCCTCATCCGTCTCCACCTGCCGGCCCGGGCGGATTTCTTCCTCGAGGATCTCGGCAAACGCAGGCGCCTGAGCCAGTCTGCGCAAGAACCGTGCGCCTTCCAGCTGCTCGGCGACGTCATGATTGGTCGACAGATAATTGGGATGAATTGCGGGCGTATCGAAAGGATCGGAGGACCTGAGCTCCAGATGGCCCCGGCTCGTCGGCCGGGTCGGCTGCGTTCCCATGATCACACCCGAAAACGGATCCGGACTCATCAGCGGCCTCTTGCCCAGTGGCGCCTTGGTGTAGCTCACCGGCGAGAAATAGAGCTGCATATTGGGCCGTTCGAGTTCCGGCCGGGTGCGGATGAAACCACCGGCCTGGTTCACTCCGAGTGATAGCGGTCCTCTGCGACGCAGGACATAGTAGATGCCGTGACGAAGCTTTCCAAGCAATGGCCTGAGATCGTCATTCAACGTTCTAACTCGGGCTTTGTAGGTGTGGTCGATACACAGATGATCCTGCAAATGGTGGCCGACATTCGGTTGGTCATGCACCACTTCGATACCATGCCGCTTAAGCTCGCCCGCAGGCCCGACCCCGGACAGCATCAGCAGTTGCGGTGAGTTCACCGAGCCACCCGAGACGATCACCTCACGGCCCGCAAGCACCTGCTCTACCTTGCCGTTCCGGACATATTCGACACCGGTGGCGCGCGCCCCGTCGAACAGGATCCGCGTCGCATGCGCTCGCGAAATGACAGTCAGGTTGTGGCGCCGTCTTGCCGGATGCAGATAGGCGCGGGCCGCCGACATGCGGAAGCCACCCTTCGCCGTATTCTGATAGAGCCCGATGCCTTCATTGCTGGCAGCATTGAAATCCGGATTGTAAGTGAGCCCGCATTCTTCTCCGGCCCTTATGAAATTCTGGCAGGTCGGATGCAGGTCGCGGTCCATGGTCGAGACATGCAGCGGGCCGCAGTCACCGCGCCACTCGGTTCCACCCTGGTCGCTGGTCTCGCTTTTCTTGAAATAGGGCAGCACATCGTTCCAGCCCCAGCCTGAATTGCCCATCGTCGCCCAGTCATCAAAGTCGCCCTGATGGCCGCGGATATAGACCATGGCGTTGATCGATGAGGAGCCTCCGATTACCTTGCCGCGTGGCCAGTAGCTGACACGGTTGCCGGTGCCGGGGTCCGGCTCAGACGTGTACATCCAGTTGATGCGCTTGTCGTAGAACGCCATGCCGTAGCCGATTGGCATCCAGATCTTGAAATTCCGGTCATGGCCGCCGGCTTCAAGCAGCAGCACCGAATATTCGCCGTTCACGGACAACCGGTTCGCCAGCACACAGCCAGCCGAACCCGCGCCAACAATCACAAAATCATAAGTTTGCACGGATTGCGCCAGTCTCAGGTTTGGGGTCTCAGGTTTGGGGTCTCAGGTTTGGGGTCTCAGGTTTGGGGTCTGTCGCGCTGCACCAGAATAGACACCACGGCGAGCAGTGCCGAACCGACCATCAGGAAGAACGAAACTGCATTGAGCACCGGTGTCGAGCCTACCTTGACCATCCGGTCATACATGGTGATCGTCAACGGCGCTTCGGAGCCAACCAGAAACAGCGTGGTGTTGAAGTTCTCGAACGACACCAGAAACGCCACGATGCCAGCCGCCGCCATTGCCGGAAACAGAAATGGAAGAGTGATGGTTCTGAGCACTCGCACCCGGCTTGCGCCTAGATTGTAAGCCGCTTCTTCCATCGATTCATCGAACTTCTTCAGCCGTGCAATGATCACCAGCGAGGTGATGGTGGTGATGAAGGAGAATTGTCCGAGCACCACAAGGATAATCCCAGGACGCAGGAAGTCCAGATCAAGCGAGAGCGCCTCTTCCGCACCGTTGGCGATATTGCTGGCCAGCAGCAGGATCGAGATGCCCAGAATGACACCGGGAATGACCAGCGGAAGCACCATCATGATGTAGAAGAAATCTTTCGCTGGGAACTTGCAGCGCACAAAAAGGAAGGCGTTACAGGTGCCGACAAACACCGACAGAAGCGATACGAAGCTGGCGATGACAAAAGAATAATACAGCCCGCGCAGCAGTCTCCGGTCATGAAACATGCCAAGCTTCGGCTCGGTATCATTGAAGAACCAGTCGAGCGTAAACCCCTGCCATGGCAGCGATGGAAACACTGAATCATTGAAGGCGAACATGCCGGCAGCAACCAGCGGCGCCGCCAGAAACACGAAGAATGCAGCCACATAAAGCCGGTAGCTGGTCAGGAAAGCAGTGTTGGGTTTGATAGCCATCAGCTTCTCGCCACCGTGCTGTTGAGTGTCTGACCCGAGAGTTTCAGTCCGCCCCACACCACCAGCGATGTGAACGCCAGCAGCAGGAAGCCAAATGCCGCACCGGATTCCCAGTTGTAGCGGGTGATGAACTGGTCATAGATCTGCTCGGTGAACCAGCTCGAGTTCTTGCCGCCCAGCAGGATCGGCGTCAGATAACTGCCAGCTGTCAGCATGAAGACGACAATGCAGCCCGAGACGATGCCCGGCATCGCATAGGGGATGATGATCCGGCGCAACACGGTTGGGCCGTTGCCGCCAAGATTGTAACCGGCTTCGATCATAGAGTCGTCCATGCCATCCAGCGTCGAGACTAGCGGCACAATCATGAACAGGATCACGGTGTAAACCAGCCCCACGATCACGGTAGCGTCATTGTAAAGAAACTCGATCGGTGTGCTGATAAGTCCGGCCCACTGAAGACTGCTTGAAATAATGCCGGTCTCCCTGAGCAACAGGATCCAGCCGAAAGCCCGGATCAGGTCGCTGACCCACAGCGGGATCAGACACATCAGAAACAGCGCGCCGCGAGTCCGGTGACCCGCGATCTTGGCGATGTAATAGGCGATCGGAAACCCGAGAAGCAGCGCCAGTATGGTTACCAGCAGCGACATCGACCCGGTCCGGATCAGAGTGTTCCAGTAGATCGGCTCGGTGAAGAAATTGATATAATTGCCTAGCCCGAATTCGTACATCCGGGGGCCGACCTTCTCTTGCACCGAGATGTAGAACATCCCCAGATGCGGCAGGATGATGAGAAGCACGATCCACAGCGCAAACGGTGCAAACAGCAGAAAAAGCGACAGCCGCTTGATATCCTTCTGCATCATCTGTTCGCCCTCAAACCTTGAAGCTCATGGTCTGCTCGGACGACCATGAGAGCGTGACGTCATCTTTTGGCTTCAGGTCCTGCGTGCCTCCGGTCAGCACGACGTCTGCCTCGATCAGTTCCCCTGCACCGTCCCTGACCAGAATACGACTGTTGGCGCCATTGAACAGGATGCTGTCGACCTTGCCATTGATCACATTCTGATTGCTGCCGGAACTCTTGCCGTTCCCAGTCGATTTTTCCGCCGTGATGAATTCCGGTCGGACAAATGCGCTCACAGTGTCGCCGACACCTGGAGCGCCCGCGCCACGCACGGAGGCGCGCATGGTCAGGCCAGCTTCGGTCGCAACTTCAACAGTTCCGTTCTCCGCACGAGTTACCTTGCCCGCCCAGCGATTGGTGTCTCCGACAAAGCCGGCGACAAAGGCAGCAGATGGATTGTGGTAAAGCTCCTGCGGCGTGCCGATCTGGACAAATTTGCCCTCGTTCATGATCGCCACATTGTCCGACATCACCAGTGCTTCGGACTGGTCATGGGTGATGTAAACAAAGGTCGTGTCGAACTGATGCTGCAGCAACTTGAGTTCGATCTTCATGGCTTCGCGCAGCTTCAGGTCCAGCGCGCCAAGCGGCTCGTCCAGCAGCAGCACATCGGGGTCCAGAACCATGCAGCGAGCAATCGCGATGCGCTGCTTCTGGCCGCCGGAAAGCTGCGTGATTTCGCGATTGGCGACATCGGGCAGCGAAATTCGCTCAAGAACATCGTGCACCTTGGTGCGGATGACATCCTTGGAAGCCCCCGCACAACGCAAACCATAGGCTATGTTCTCGTAAACATTCATCATTGGAAACAGGGCGAGGTGCTGAAACACCATCTTCACATTGCGCCGGTTCGGCGGTGTTCCAATCACCGACTTGCCCTTGATCTGGATGTCTCCGGAGGTTGGGGATTCAAATCCCGCGATCATCCGCATCAGAGTGGTCTTGCCGCACCCTGAGGGACCAAGAATCGAAAAGAACGACCCTTTGGGAATCTCGAATGAGACATCATCAACGGCTCGGACCGAACCGAAATGCTTTTTGACCTGGATACATTCCAGATCGTTCTCGGTGATTGATTGCATCGAGTGCCCAGTGCAGTGTCTTCGGAAGTTTTGGAAATTTCAGGTGCGGCCACACACATAGCAGGTTGCGCGGCCGCACTTTATCTCATGAAATCAAAACGTCACATCAAGCTTATTCAGAGCCTGTGGCAGCTTTGATCTTCTCAAGCGTCTTGCCTTCCATATCCTCGACACCGGCCGGGATATTGGCGAAGAACTTCAGATTGTTGATGTCTTCGTCGGTAAAGGCAGCATTGACCGCAGCCTTCTTGTCATCAGGCAACAGATCCTTGGCGCCTTTGACAGCTGCCATGGAGCCGGTGCTTGCAGACATAATCTTCACGTTTTCAGGCTCAAGCACGAAGTTGATCCACTTGTAGGCGGCATCATCAGCTTCGCCCTTGCGCGGCATCGCGAAGGTGTCGATCCAGGCCAGCGCACCGGTCTTCGGTGGCACGAACACGATATCCTTGTTTTCGCCATAGAGCTTGTAGGCGGTCGAGTCCCAGGTTTCCGAGGCCACGATTTCGCCTGACATCATCATGGCCGAAAGGTCGTCGCCGCCCTTCCAGTAAGCCTTGAGGTTGTCCTTGCAGGAGATCAGCTTGTCAGCAACCTTGTCCAGAATGGTCTGGTACTTGTCGAGATCTGCATAGGCGGCAAACGGGTCTTCGCCCATATCAAACGCCATCCCGAGAAGGATGGTGCGCTTCAGGCGCATTGAGGTCTTGCCCTTGTACTGCGGATCGCAGAGGTCGCCCCAAGCCTTTAGGTCCGGTGCGGATGTCTTGTTGGCCATCAGGCCAGAAGTGCCCCACTGATGCGGTACTGCATAGACTTCACCGTCAATCGTGGTGTTGGCCTTCACGCCTTCAAGCAGCTTGGCCTCCATGCCCGACGTGTCGATCTTGGACAGATCCAGCGGCTTGTAGATGTTGTATTCCTGCTGAACCGCATAAATGCGGTCATGGCTTGGCTGAGCCAGATCGAAACCGGCACCACCGGTGGCGCGCAGCTTGGCGATCATTTCTTCGTTGTTGGAAAATGTTACCTCGACAGTGATGTCGGGATATTTGGCTTCGAACTTTTTCACAAGTTCTTCAGGAGCGTAGGAGCCCCATGTCAAAAGACGCAAGGTCTCCGCCTGCGCCGGCACGGCAGCCATCACTGTCGTAGCCAATAATCCGGCAATTGCTAGTTTCATGATCATGTTAGACTCCCTTTGAACCCTCTGAATATCGGCGCATTATTGATTATAACCCGCGCAGATGACATGAAGCGTAGCCCCTCATTGGACTGCACCGCATATCCATTCTCGATATTTTTCCATACCAATTCGTGACGCCCAACCGCTTGTGTGCGGCGCATCGCTCTCGAACAAAACGGCTGAAAACCAACTCTTCAGGCAAACAACTGCGCCATGACATCCATGCCCTGCCTGATTTCACTCTCGCTCGCCGCCCCGTATCCGATCACGACACCCTTGCGGTCAATCGGGATGAGGCAGTAACGGCTGATGCCGGACAAGGTAAGCCCCGCAGCACTCGCAGAATGGATGAACGCCTTCTCATCCCTCGCCGGATCCCTGAAAAACCCCACCGTGTGAAAACCGGCTGACGCTCTCTGGATATGCATGTGCTGATCAAGCTGCCGGGCATGCGCGTGCAGGATCTCGTGACGCCTCTTGTAGTGCTGCCGCATGGTTCTGATATGCGTCGCAAAGTGCCCCTCATCTATGAAATCAGCGACAATGGCCTGCGGCCAGGTCGGAACTCCGCTCAGCGCTGCTGAAAAAATCGTCGACATCGCATCCACCATACTGGCCGGCGCCACCAGAAAGCCAAGTCGAAGAGAGGGAAACAGGGTTTTCGAAAATGTGCCGACATAGATCACCCGCCCATTTGTATCGATGCTCTTCAAGGTCGGAAGCGGTTGATCACCGAAATAGAAGTCACCATCATAATCGTCCTCTACGATAAATGCGTCCGCACTGTCCGCCGCATCCAGCAGCGCAAGACGGCGCGACAGGCTCAGGACCTTGCTCAAGGGTTGTTGGTGGGAGGGTGTGACGAAAGCCAACCTGAAATCCGGCGCCTTCGCCAACCCGTCCTCAACAACAATACCTTCATCGTCCACCGCCACCGGAACAAGCTCGGCGCCTTGCGAAATGAACGCATTGCGCGCACCAATCGCCCCGGGATTTTCAAACCAGACCTTCTCGCCCCGGTCGAGCAGCATGCCGCCAATGAGAGAGAAAGCCTGCTGCGCACCACCAACAACAAACACCTGTTCCGGATCGCATTGAATACCCCGGCTGGCATTGAGGTGCGTGGCGATTGCCCCGCGCAGGCGTTGCAATCCATAAGGATTGCCATAGCCCATGACCGCGTCCCGGTCAGATCTGAGGTGACGAGCTGAGAGCCGTGCCCATTGCGCCATCGGAAACGAGTGCAACGCCGGAAGTGCGGTGACGAAGGCCTGCGATTTGTGCGGCAACCGCCGGCGCTCGGCAAACAATTGCTGCGCCTGAAGCGTTGAAGGCGACAGCCGCGGCTGCCTTTTCGCATCGCTTGTTGCTGCTTTCGGCTTGACGTGTGTCCGGCCTGTCATCGTGTGACTGACGAAAGTGCCGGCGCCGATGCGCGATTCCAGCAGGCCTTCGGAAATCAGCCGGCTCACCGCGTCCAGCGCCGTCGTTCGTGACACACCGACCTCGCTTGCCAGCGTCCGAGTCGCAGGCAAGCGCTCGCCTCCGTTCAATCCGCCCGACAGGATGATATCGCGCAATCCCATGTAGAGTTGGACGCTGATTTTCCGATCCAGGCTCCGGTCGATGCGGATTGAGGAGAGGATTGCTCCGGCCTTGATTTTCATGAATATCCCCTCGTAGCAAATCAAATTGGTCTGGAACCTTTGCGAGATTGGACCTTATCGTAAGTCCAATCGACCCGCTACGGTTTCTCAAAACGTCGGCACAGGTTTGTAAAACATGAAAATCGCTCACATCGAAACGTTCACCAACGAGTTCGTCTGCTTCGTCAAGGTCACCACCGATACAGGCGACATTGGCTGGGGTCAGGTCGCCCCCTACTACGCCGACATTACAGCGCAGATCGTGCACCGGCAGGTCGCTCCCTACGCACTCGGCCAGTCAGCACTCGACATCGATTACCTTGTCGATCTGATCCCCGAGAAAGAACACAAGTTCCCCGGTTCCTACCTGAAGCGCGCTCTTGGCGGTCTCGATACCGCACTCTGGGATTTGCGCGGTCGCCTGGCGGGCAAACCGGTCTGCGAATTGATCGGAGGCACGCCCGGAACCGTCCGTGCCTATGGCTCTTCGATGAAGCGCGACATCACCCCGAAAGACGAGGCGGCAAGGCTGAGCCGCCTGCGCGACGAGTTCGGTTTCGACGCCTTCAAGTTCCGCATCGGGGCTGAATGTGGCCGCGGCAAGGATGAATGGCCCGGCCGGACCGAAGAAATCATCCCCACCATGCGCAAGGCGATGGATGACAGCGTCGCGCTGCTGGTTGACGCCAATTCCTGCTATTCGCCGGATCAGGCCATCAAAATCGGCAAGCTGCTCAAGGACAATGGCATCAGCCATTTCGAGGAACCCTGCCCCTACTGGGAATACGAGCAGACCAAGCAGGTTACAGAAGCCCTTTCGATTGACGTCACCGGCGGCGAACAGGATTGCGAGCTGCCCAACTGGCGCTGGATGATCGACATGAAGGCCGTCGACATCGTCCAGCCCGACATCTGCTATCTCGGCGGCTTGACACGCACTTTGCGGGTAGCGGACATGGCGGCGAAGGCCGGCCTGCCCTGCACACCGCATTGCGCCAACTGGTCGATGGTGACGCTGTTCACCATGCACATGCTGCGCGCCATCCCCAATGCCGGCAAATATCTCGAATTCTCCATCGAGGGCGAGGATTATTACCCCTGGCAGGACGGCCTTTTTGTTGAGACGCCCTACACGATTGTCGACGGCAAGGCGACGATCACCAATGCGCCCGGTTGGGGCGTGGAGATCAACCCGGCCTGGCTCGAGCAATCCAGACACCAGATCAGCTCCGTGGGAGCCTGACCCATGCTCACACAGCCCGACAGCTTGCTCAAATACCTGACAGACGCAGCCGAACTTCGGCTTCCCGAAGGCCATTTCATCCACGGCGAATTCCGCAGCTCGCGCTCCGGACGTTCTATGCAAAGCGAGGATCCCGGTCGGGGTGAAGCCTTTGCAAATTTTGCGCGTGGTGATGCCGATGACGTTGCTGATGCCGTATCCAGTTCGCGTAAGGCATTCACTGTCTGGCGCAGGATGGCGCCGGCCGAGCGTGGTCGAATTCTCGCCCGCACCGCTGAGCTCATCCGCCAGAACGCGGAACGCCTGGCCATTGCCGAGTGTCTGGACAGCGGCAAACCGATTGGCGACGCCCGCGGCGATGTGTCGGGTGCAGCACGGACTTTCGAATACTACGCCGGTGCCTGCGACAAGCTGGAAGGAAGCGTCTTTCCACTGCCCTCCAATTATGTCGGCTTCAGCAGTTTCGAGCCGGTGGGCGTGACGGCTCACATCATTCCATGGAACTTTCCGATTTCAACCGCGGCTCGCGGCATGGCTCCGGCACTGGCCGCCGGGTGCACCGTTGTGGCAAAACCAGCTGAGCAAACACCCTTCACCGCTCTGCTTCTCGCCGAGCTTCTGGTCGAAGCCGGATTGCCTGCAGGCGTTTGCAACGTAGTCACCGGAACAGGCATGGAGGCCGGCGCGCCGCTGGTTGCCCACACCGGAATTGACCATATCACCTTCACAGGGTCCGTTACCACAGGGTCGAGCGTCATGCGTGCCTGCGCTGAAAATGTCACCCGTTCGGTCATGGAACTTGGTGGAAAGTCTCCGGTCGTCGTGCTCAACGACTGCAATTTCGACAGCACCATCGCAAACGCGGCTGGCGCCATATTCGAGCATGCCGGGCAGATCTGTTCTGCCGGTTCCCGGCTGGTGATCGAAGCAGGCATTCACGATCGTTTCGTCGAAGCGCTGGGCAAAAAAGCATCCGCACTCTCTCTGAGACATGGCCTCCGCTCCCCTGACACGGGACCGGTCAGTTCAGCCGCACAACGCGACAAGATCCTCGGATTTCTCGACCGGGCGCGGGAACGCGGAGCAGAATTCATCTGCGGTGGAAAGGCATCGGCTGATCCCGAAACCGGCAAGGGCTATTTCATTGAGCCCACGATCGTCGCCGACCGCCCACAGGATGACGAACTGGTTCAGGAAGAGATTTTTGGCCCCGTCCTTACCGTTCAGAAGGCTGACGATGCCGAGCATGCCCTGCACCTGGCCAATTGCACCCGCTTTGGTCTGGTTGCAGGCGTTTTCACCAGCGACTTTTCAAAGGCCCATCAGCTGGCCCGCGATATCGACGCCGGACAGGTTTACATCAACGAGTATTTTGCCGGCGGCATCGAAGTGCCATTCGGCGGCAACAAGCAGTCTGGCTTTGGCCGCGAAAAGGGCCTCGAAGGCCTGAAGAGCTATTGCAAGGTCAAAAGCATTGCCGCCCGGATAGACTGAACGGACCACACCCGAGCGAGCTGCAAATCGACCCATTGATGAATAAAGGAAAGCCCCGCCAGGTCACGGACGGGGCTTTCCATTTCCTACGCTCAACCGGTTTGCTGTCTAGACGACGACCGCCACGACGGCCATGCAGTCTCCGGCCTTGACCAGTCCGGGAAAATGCCGCGACGCCACGATCCCCGACCGCTTGGCCCGGTAATCGACAGGCGTCCGTCCGGTCCGGTCGGCTGGCCAGACGCGGGCGACGATGTCGCCTTTCTGCACCTCGTCACCGAGATCCTTCACCGCCTCGATCATCCCGTCATCCTGGCAGAACACGAAGCAATCATCATCAGGCATATCGAGCATGACCGAAGGAGCTGCTTCCAACTCACCCTTCATGATGCCGGCGTGCTTGAGCACATTGCGCACGCCCTTCTTGGCGATGGCGTTTGAGCGCGCCGTCGAGGTGCCGCCGCCGCCGAGTTCCGTGGTGACAAAGGTCTTGCCCTGATCCTCGACGCTCGTGTCGTACATGCCGACATTGTCGATCTCGAGCATGATCATCGAGTAAGGTGCGTTGAACGCCTCAACCGCAGCCACACAGGCGGCCTGTTGCTCCTTGTTTTCCAGCACATGAGCGGATGCGAAGGGGATGAAATCCAGCGTCTTGCCACCCGAATGGAAGTCCACCACGATACTGGCCTCCGGCAAGAGAACTGTTTGTATATAGTCCGCAATCTTTTCCGTGACCGTACCACTTGGCGAACCGGGAAATGACCGGTTCATATTGCCCCGGTCAATCGGCGATGTGCGGGATCCCGCCCGGAATGCCGGATAGTTCATGGCCGGCACGATGATTACCCGGCCCTCGATATCCTCGGGCTTCAACGATACCGCCAGATCCATCAGAGCGACAGGGCCTTCATACTCATCACCGTGGTTGGCACCCGTCAAAAGCGCACACGGCCCGATTCCGTTCTTGATCACTGTGATCGGTATCATCACCGACCCCCAGGCGGAATCATCGCGGCTGTAAGGCAGACGCAAAAAACCGTGATGCACTCCGTCTTCGTTGAGCGGAATTGTCGGCGCAATGGGATTGCTGGGCATTTGAGCTCAATCCTTCACAAGAAGCCGGCGTGGCACATTCGCCAGGCATTCAGGCCCGTTCGCGCCGATAACAATGCTCTCAGTGATTTCAAAGCCCCAATCGTCCATCCATAAACCGGTCATGAAATGGAACGTCATGTTTTCCTCAAGCACGGTCTTGTCCCCGGGACGCAGTGACATGGTGCGTTCGCCCCAGTCCGGCGGATAGGACAGACCGATCGGATAGCCGGTGCGGTTGTCCTTGCTGATTCCGTATTTGGTCAGCACCTTGAAGAAAGCGATGGCTATATCTTCGCACATATTGCCCGCTTTTGCCGCTTCAAGCCCGGCTTCCATGCCTTCGAGAACCGCCTTTTCAGCATCAATGAATGTCTGCGTCGGCTTACCCAGAAACACGGTTCGTGATAGCGGGCAATGATATCGATTGTAGACGCCGGCAATCTCGAAGAAGGTGCCCTCGCCGCTCTTCATTGGCTTGTCGTCCCAGGTCAGATGGGGGGCGGATGCGTCAGCACCCGACGGAAGCAACGGCACAATCGCCGGATAATCGCCGCCAAACCCGAGATTGTCATCGTAGCGCAGGCCAGCCTCGTAGATATCGGCAACGAGATCACACTTGCGGTATCCAGGCTCGCACTTGTCGAAGATGGTCTGGTGCATGCGCTCAACAAGCCGCGCGCCCTTGCGCATAAAATCAAGCTCCGTGGTCGACTTGACCGCACGCTGCCAGTTCACCAGCGCTGTGGTATCGGAGAACTTGGCATTTGGCAGGTGCTTTTGCAGGGAGGCAAAGGCGGCGGCAGAGAACCAGTAGTTGTCCATCTCGACGCCGATGCGTTTGTTGCCCCAGCCCCGCTCATCAATCTTTGCCGAGAGGTAATCCATCGGATGACGTTCGGTCGATTGAACGTAATTGTCGGCATAGCCGATGATCGTGCTGTCGGAGAGATAGGATGTCCGCCGTGCGCCGTTGGCATCCTGCCCGCGCCCGAACCAGACCGGATCGCCATCCGGCCCGACCACCACGCACTGATGCACATAAAAAGACCAGCCGTCATAACCGGTCAGCCACGCCATATTGGACGGGTCGGAGACGATAATGACGTCAACGCCCTTGGCAACCATGGCGTCGCGGGTCTTGGCGAGGCGGAGCGCATATTCGTCTCTGCTGAAATTGAGAACTGGCGCGGACATCGGGGGAGTTTTCCTTTCTTGGTGTGTAGTCAGTTTGAAAAGTTGGTGCCGGCATTCGCTGCAAGCGCGCGCTTGCGGGCAAAGGTCGCAATCGCGGTATCCTGAACCCCGGTCCCGGTCAGGTCGGCAATGGTTATGGTTTCGTCAGAGGCCCGTCCGGCTGCCTTGCCGGCAACGATCATGCCCAGCTCGGAAAACTCTGCATCAGCCTTCACAACGCCCGTGGCAATCGCCATCCTGAGTTCACCCAGCCCACGGGTCTGTGACAGCCGGTCAGGGACATACAGATCGGCCCTCGCGAAACAGCCCGGATCGATCTCGTTCTTGTGGTCCTGATCAGACCCCATGGCGGTGATGTGCTGGCCGGGCTTGAGCCAGTCAGCCCGCAGGATCGGCGTGGCCGCTGGTGTCGTGGTGACGATGATATCGGCTTCGGATACCGCAGCAACAGGATCGGCAGCAGCGCGGACTTCAATCCCAAGCTCGCGGGTCATTTGAGCAGCAGCAGCACCAGCCTTGTCCGGATCCCGCGCCCAGATGGTTGCGGTTCTGATCGGCCGGACCAGGCACAGCGCCTTGAGCTGCAGCTTGCCTTGTGCCCCCGCACCCAGAATGCAGGCACTGGACGCATCGGTGCGCGACAGATGGCGCGCCGCGACCGCGCCCGCAGCTGCAGTGCGCACATCAGTCAGATAGCCATTGTCGAGCAGCAGGGCTTCGAGCATGCCGGTTTGCGCCGCAAACAGCACCATCAGACCCGAAGTGCTCGGAAGGCCGATTTCCGGATTGTCGAAAAATCCGGGAGAAATCTTGATGGCAAAACTGTCGATGCCCGGCACGAAGGCGGTTTTGACATCGACCTCACCATTAAACGGCGCGATTGCCATGGACAGGATCGGCGGCATCACCACATCACCGGTTGCCAGCGCCGCGAAGGCTTGCTCCACGCACTCGATCGCGTCCAGATCAAGCTGCACCGCTTTGCGCAGATCAGCTTCTGTCAGAATCTTGATATCAGCCATCTCAGGCAACCTCTTTGGTCACATCAACATCCTCGCCGGAGATGATGCGAAAATGCTGTTGCATGTCGATGTTGCCGCCGCTCAGAATGGTTGCGACGGGCCGGGCGCTCTTGATCTTTCCGGCCAGCAGGGCTGCCACGCCGACAGATCCGGATCCTTCGACAATCTGGCGTTCCTGCCAGTAGATGTGTCGAACCGCGGCAGCTATTTCCGCTTCACTGACCAGAATGACGTCATCAACCAGATCGCGCGTCATCGCGAATGTCAGCTGGTTTTCCAGACCGATCCCGCCGCCAAGGGAATCTGCCAGAGTGGCGAGCTCTTCCACCAGGATCGGCTTGCCTGCCTTGAGACAGGCATGCATCGCAGCGCCGCGCTCCATCGAAATTCCAATAATCCTGACATCTGGTCGCTTGGCCTTGATTGCGGCAGCTACACCGGAGATCAATCCACCGCCGGACAGCTGAACGAGAACTGTGGCCACATCCGGTACCTGTTCCAGCAGTTCGAGACCAAGAGTGCCCTGCCCTGCAATGACCTTACGGTGATCAAAAGGCGGGATCATGGTCATCCCGTCTTCGCCCACCAGGCGATCAACTTCGACTTGCGCTTCGTCCTGCGAGTTTCCGACAATCCGGACTTCCGCCCCTTGAGCCTTGATGCCGTCAATCTTCGCCTGCGGAACCAGCCGCGACATGCAGATGATACATCTGACGCCAGCCGCTTTAGCGGCATAAGCAAGCCCCCGCCCGTGATTTCCAGTAGAAACACCGACAACGCCACGGTGTTTCTCCTCGTCCGAGAGAGAAACAACGGCATTGGTTGCGCCGCGCAGTTTGAAACTGCCTGTGAGCTGTGTGTGTTCCAGTTTCAGATAAACCGGAACGCCGGCGAGATCCGAAAGCGACGGAGAGACATTGACCGGCGTGGTTCGCACGCTGCCTGCAATGGCAGCCCGCGCCCGCTCGATTTCGCCAAGATCAACGAATGGCTGCTGCATACTCATGCTGCTGCACCGAAAGCTTGCGCCGGCAAAGCACACTCATACAGCCGGCCAAATTGCACCGGCCTGTGGTCGACAAACCCGCCAAGCCGGGACATCGCCCAGGCGCTCGCCTGATTGGACGTGACGACCGATTTGCCGATACGCTTTTCAAGCTCCGCGATGACATTGACCGCCGGCAAGCCGGTGCAGGATATAAACATCGCTTCCGCGTCGGGCGTATCAACCGCGATCGCGGCATTGATGATTGTCTGATCACTCACCCGCGCCATGTCCCGGTCATCCTCGAGACCGAGGCATTCGACACGCGTTATCTCCATCCCGTGCCCGGTGAAATAGGTGGCCATCGGCAGACTGGTCGAGACTGTATAAGGCGTCAGGATTGCTATCCGCCGGATCCCGAGCGCCGCAAAAGCCATCCGTGCGGCACCCGAGGGTGTGACCACCGGAACATGTCCAATGCTTGCCTGGATCGATGCCCTGACTGCCTCGTCGCCGATGATCACGGAGGCGGCGGTGCAACTGTAGCAGATCGCCTTGAGCGGCTGCACCGGCTGGAGCAAACTCGCGGCTTCGGTCAACCGGGGTGCCATTTTTCGAAGATTTTCCGGCGTCGTCGGGTTCTCGAACGCAACCCGGGTGACATGAATCGAAACGTTTTCCTGCGGCAACTGACGATAGAGATCACGCTCACTTGTCATATCCGTGGCAAGCGCAATCAGCCCAAAGCGCGCTGTCGCCTCCGGATCATTGAACTGGACCTGCTCCCTGGAAAGCGAGACCGTGTCTGTGTTCATGCGACTACTCCCTGCTCTTCCACGAACCCTGTCGGGTCATTCCAATTTTTGAAACTGTCAGACAACCATCACCGGGATGGATGCCAGGCTGGTGACCTTATGTGACACGCTACCGAGCAAAAAACCCTGCATGTCGCCCTGGCCGCGGCTGCCGACGATGATCAAGTCAGCTTCGTGCTCTTCGGCGAATTTCACAATCATCCGCGCCGGCTGACCTGCTTTCACGAACGCACGAACTTTATCCGCGCCTTCTTCGGCAGCGATTGTTTTTGCATCCTCGGCAACTTCCTTTGCATAGCCGCGCATCGAATCGTCAAGGCTTTCCGGATCGTCCGGTCGAACCATCGACATTGACGCCTCCAGCAATGAGTGGTGGCGAAACACGGTCAGGATCATCAACTCGCTGCCGCAGGTTTTCTGCAGTTTCGCCGCCAGCCTCAGGGCCTTTTTAGAGCCCTCCGATCCATCGACTGCGACCAGAATTCGTTCAAACATCAGCTTATCCCCTTACCGGAATGCGAGATCGCGCAGGAACAACGCGATTTGCGGGAAATAAATAAGGGCGACAGAGACGCACAGCAGGATCACCGTGAACGGGAAGATGCCGCGAATGACCTCGATATAGGGTCTCTTGAAGATGGCAATCGCCGTGAAGATATCGCAACCGAAGGGCGGCGTCGCTGATCCGATCGCCACCTGAAGCGTGATGATCGTGCCGACAAGCACCGGGTCGAGACCAACTGACTTGACCACCGGCGCGAAGATCGGAACCAGGATCAGGATGACCACGATCGGATCGACAAACATGCAGCCGATGAAGAACGCGATCGAGATAACCGCCAGCACGCCCTTGGGCCCCATATCGGCGACACCAACGGCCGCCAGAATCTCCTGCGGAACCTGGGCAAACGAGATCACCCAGGAAAACGCCGCACCTGCGCCAACCAGGATGAACACCACCGCCGTGATCAGACCCGTCGATTTGGCGATCCGGTAGATATCCGGCAGATTGAGAGACCTGAAGACCACGAACTCCAGAATGATTGCATAAAGCACGCAAGCTGCAGCCGCTTCAGTCGGGCTGAAAATACCGCCATAAATGCCGCCCACGATGATGACCGGAAAACCAAGCGGCCAGATCGCACGCTTGACCGATTCACCGCGCTCTGCCCAGCTGGCCTTCGGCTCGGTGGGCACGTTGTTTATCGTCGCATAGATCATGCTGTAGGCCGAAAACAGAACCAGCAGCAGCAGACCGGGACCAATTCCGGCAATGAACAGCTCGGAAATCGAGGTGCTCGAAATCACCCCGTAAATGATCATACCAATTGAGGGCGGAATCAGGAACGCGATATCGGATGCGTTGATGATCAGCGCCAGAACGAAGGAATCCTTGTAGCCCGCCTTGAGCATCCGCGGGCGCAGCGGCGAACCGACGGCGACAACCGTCGCCTGGGTCGAGCCGGACACTGCCCCAAACAGCGTGCAGGCAGCAGCGGTGCTGACCGCGAGCCCGCCTTTGATGTGGCCGACAAACTTCATCACCATGTCAATCAGCCGGTTTGCCGATTGCCCTCGGGTCATGATGTCTGCGGCGAGAATGAACATCGGCACGGCGATCAACGACGCCGGCCTGATGCCGGCAATCATCTGCTGGACCATGAAGTCCATCTTGCCCAGATCGCCGAACATGAACACAAAGCCGACAAAGGTGGCGATGAGTAGCGGAATCATCATCGGAAATCCGAGCAGCAGCAGAACGATCATAATCAGAAAAATGGTCAGTGCCATGGATCGTCTTCCCTCAAATCTCGAGTTCGTCTTCGTCGTAACCCTCAAGCACGCGGGTCGACAGGTAGATGTCTTTTCCGGTCAGATTCTTGACCGCGGTCAGCGCGTATTGGAGGCCGGTCATGAAAAAACCGATCGGAACCCAAAGAAAAATCCAGTAGACCGGCAATTGCAGCGACGGCAGCACTCGGCCGGATACAGCCACCTTGGTGATGTAGCCAATCGAGAAGTAGCAGAGCGCGAACATCGTCAAAGCCGTCACCGCTGCAATCAGCACCATGAAGCCCTTGCGGGCTGGAGGCGGCAACGCGTCATAGATCGCCGACATCCGGATATGGCGACCCTGCCGGGCAGCGTAGCTGATGCCCGCAAAGGTAATCAGGATGATAAGGATACGGTTGAGTTCCTCGGAGAAAAACAGGCTGTACTGAAACACGAACCGGCCAACCACGTTGGCAATCGTGTTGAACGCCATCAGCAACACGCCGGCGGCCAGCAGAATTGACTCAACCCGACTGATGGTTGAATCGATTACGCCCAGCACACCGGGCAATGAAGATTCATGCGGATTGGTTTCCTGCAAATCGTCCAAGATCGCCTCCCGGCTTGTCGGTTGACTGAACCGGAGGCCATGCTGAGATGGCCTCCGGAGTTCTCAAACCTTACAATCCCGGCGGGATCAGTTCTTGGTTGCTTCCAGGTCAGCTTTCAGCTGATCAAGAATTGCCTTGCCGCTGTCACCGGTCATCTCGATGAATTTGGCCTCCACAACTGGCGCAGCTGCCTTGAAGCAGGCGCGTTCTTCTTCTGAAAGAACGGTAATCGTCATTTCCGGCTTGGCTTCCTTGATCTTCTTCAGCTCGCTTTCAGCCAATCCCTTCTGGTACTCGACGATGTAGTCGTACGCTGATGCCGCAGCATCTTCGATGACCTTCTTGTCGGCATCGCCAAGGCCTTCATAGAAGTCCTTGTTGGCCATCACAGCGGTCGTGAAATTGTTGTGACCGGTATAGGTGATGTAATCCGTCACCTCATAGATGCCTGTCGAGTACAGGTAGAAGGTCGGGTTTTCCTGGCCCTGAATGATGTTGGTCTGCAGACCGCCATAGACTTCGCCCCATGGAAGCGGGGTCGGTGTGGCGCCAAATGCCTTGTAGGATTCAACCAGCAGCGGGTTGGTCATGACGCGGAACTTGACCTCATTGAGGTCGGCGCAGCTCTTGACCGGATCCTTTGTGGTCATCGCCACTTCACCTTCAGGGAACATCACCAGAAGCTCAAGACCCTGCTCTGCATAAAGGCCTTCGAAGTCCTCGTTGATCGCCTTGCTCTCCTTGTAGAAACGGGCCAGATGCGCCTGATCGGTCGGCAGCAGGTAGGGCACAAAGAACACCTGCGCTTCAGGGATCAGCGCACCGGTGAAGCCAGGCGACTGGTCAACGAACTGCAGAATGCCGGCCTGGGCCTGCTCCATGATATCGGCGGATTCACCGAGCGTTCCGTATGGGAACAGCTGCAGCGTATGATCGGAATTGGCCTCGACCGCTTCCTTGAATTTGGTCGCATAAACGCCCTGAACCTCGGTCAGGGATTCCTCGAATGCGTATTTCCAGCTGTCAGCCTGCGCTGTGATTGTTCCTGCAGTCAGGACGGTCGCGGCGGCAACGCCTCCGAGAAATGTGCGGATTGTCGATTTCATATTCGTTCCTCTCTTTTTGATTATTTGCTGTCTTCAGTCTCCGACCAACAAGCCGGCGGAAAATGATGCAGGCCGCCAAAGACGGAAGCCTTTTCACATCGCGCGCATCCGCTACCGCTGACGGGCAAGCAGACCAGATGTGAACTCAATTCCCCCTTCTTATTGTTATGATTTACGGAAGTTGAAACAGGGACAATAAAGAGTCAATGCGATTATTAAATCATGACAATTTTGACGAACGGAGTCAATTCCACCAGTGCAGCTCCGGCGCGCCAAAAACCATTCAGGATGGTGAAGCTATCGGGATTGAGACCGCCTACAACGCCAGCAGCGCGGGCTCGGGATTGCTGCGTGCAAGCCGCGAGATGACCGCCAGCCCCCGCTCAAGCGTCTGCACGGTCTCCGCCCCCAGACAGATACGGACACCCTGATTGCGCGCGGTTCCCGACATATCGAATGCAGACCCGGGCGCAATCGCCACCCGGTTCAGCCTGGCGTGGGCCACAAACGCTTCCTCGCTCCATGAGCCCGGCATCGGCAGCCAGATGTGCATCCCGTTTTCACTGGAATAAAACGGGATATCCGCCAGCATTTCCACAGCCAGCTGATTGCGTTCGCCCAAAGCCTTCATCTGCCATTTCAGCAGCCGCTCGGCGGTTCCGTCCTCAATCCAGCGGCACCCGATCTCGGCCATCAGCGGCGTGGCCATCCAGTTGGTCACCAGGTGCCGGTTGGCGGCAGCCGATTCAAAAGCCTCGGGCATCGACAGGAATCCGAAACGGAGACCGGGCATGATGCATTTGGTCAGACTGGTGAAATAGAATGTGCGCTCAGGCGCGATCGACGCGATCGGGTCAGGCCGGCCAGGCTGGATCGGCCCCCAGGCATCATTTTCAATGATCAGCACATCATACTGCCGCGCCACGGAAACCAGAGCTTCCCGCCTTTCAGCCGACATTGTGGCGGCCCGCGGGTTCAGACCGGTCGGCATCAGATATATCGCCTTGACCGGTGATTTCTTGCAGGAAGCGGCAAATGCGGCCGGAACGATACCCTCCGCATCAATCTCCAGCCCCTGGATACGAATCCCCAGATACCGGGACAGCGCCTTCAACGTGTGATGCCCCAACTCCTCCGTAACAATCAGATCGCCGGCATTGGCCATGGTCATCAGGGCAATCGTCATCGCCGAGGTATTGCCGTTTGTCATCAGGAGACCCTGCTCGGACGGGTTTACCCCGCAGCGCACCAGCCAGCTCGCGGCGGCGCCACTGTACTTCCGCAAGGCCGTTGACGGCCGAAAAGCGGACACTGTTGATGGAGGCAGATCAGCCCCGAGCTTTTTCAGCGCGCGCTGCATTTCTTTGAGATGCACAGCCTCAAACACAGGCATCAGAATCGAGAAATCAATGAACTCGCCGTTCTGGCTGTCCGGTACGAAGGGTGTTTTCGTATCGCTGCGGCCAGCCCTGACGAAAGTGCCGCGCCCGACTTCGCCGGCAATGACGCCACGCCGGATCAGGTCATCATAAGCACGGCTCACCGTCTGCACGCTCAGCCCTAGATCATAGGCGAGATTGCGATGGGTCGGCAGCCTGTCGCCATTGCGCAATTCGCCTGCGTCAACAGCGCGAACAAGAGTATCAGCAAGAGATTTATAGGCAGGACGTCGCAGGTCTTCGGATTTTGGAGGCCAAATTGTCATGATTTATTGATGGCCTCAATCAGACAAATTGACAACCCCTCGATGCTGGCCCAAAAGTCGCATCCATGGCATCAATCAAGCTCGATGAACGCGATATAAAGATCCTCGCAACCCTGTCGCGGGAAGGCCGGATTTCGAAGTCCGAACTGGCAAAGCGGGTCAATCTGAGCGCAACGCCGTGCTGGGAACGGCTCCGCCGCCTGGAGAAGGCCGGGATCATTTCCGGCTATCGCGCGGAGATCGAACTCAGGCATGTCGCACCGCAAGTCTCGGTGTTTGTCATGGCCGAACTGGAAAATCATCGCGCCGCGACCTTTCAGGCATTTGAGCAGGCCATTGCCGGATATGATGAGATCATGTCCTGCTGGGCCCTGGGCGGCGGCTTCGATTATCTGCTGCAGGTCACAACCCGCGACATCGACTCCTATCAGCGACTGATCGACGACCTGCTGGCACGCCGCGCCGGACTGGCGCGCTATTTCACCTACATCGTCACCAAGCCGGTCAAACACTCGGCAAGCCCCCCTTTCGACATTCTGCTGGACACCGACCCGGAGACGAAATAGCTCCCCTGCCGGATTATTTTGGACGAAACCTCTGGCAGGAGCGGACGCATCAGAGAATTCATCTCCGCGCATCTGGCTACAATCGGGCAAGCCAATCCAACCCGAGAGCACCGCAGTGTCCATTGTTCAATCCAAATTCAGCACGACGCAGCTCGACCTTTCCGACCCGGCTCTGTTCCGCGGGTTCGCCTATATTGGCGGCCGCTGGACCGCCGGCGCTGCAGCTCAGATGTTTGCGGTCACCAATCCCGCGGACGGCAGTCACCTTGGCGATGTCGCCAGCCTCTCGGCAATAGACAGCGCCGAGGCCGTCGATGCTGCTCAGCAAGCTTTTGGCCCCTGGTCCTCGATGCTGCCACAGCAACGTTCAAAGATCCTCCGCCGCTGGTTCGAGCTGATGCTTGAACACAAGGAAGACCTGGCCCGGATCATGACCCTCGAACAGGGCAAACCGATATCGGAAGCACGCGGCGAGATTGACTACGGGGCCTCCTTCGCCGAGTTCTTCGCCGAAGAATCCAAACGCCCCAACATAGAGAGCGTCACCTCGCACTTGCCCGACGCCGAGGTCGAGATATGGCGCGAGCCTGTCGGCGTCGCAGCCCTGATCACGCCGTGGAATTTCCCCTCAGCGATGCTCACCCGCAAGGCAGCCGCAGCCCTTGCTGCCGGCTGTACGATCGTTGCCCATCCCTCGGCTGAAACACCTTTTTCGGCCTTGGCGCTGGCCGAACTTGCAGAGCGCGCGGGTTTTCCAGCAGGCGTTTTCAATGTCGTGACCGGCGTCGCACCGGTGGTTGTCGAACCCTGGATGAAAGACAAGCGCGTCCGCGCCGTCTCGTTCACCGGCTCCACCGAAATCGGCAAGATTCTGTTCAGGCAAAGCGCTGACACCGTCAAACGGATGGTGCTCGAACTCGGCGGCCACGCCCCGTTCATTCTGTTCGCCGACGCCAATCTTGACCAGGCGGTCGAGGAAGCCATCAAGGCAAAGTTCGCAACAACCGGGCAGGATTGCCTTGGAGCCAACCGCTTCTTCGTCGAGCGCCCGGTCTATGATGCATTCTGCGCGAAGTTTTCCGAAGCCGCATCAAAGCTGACTGTGGGCATCGGCATGAACGATCCCGATCTTGGTCCACTGATGAACGACAGGGCCATCGCCAAGCAGGAAGAGCATGTCAGTGATGCCATCGCCAAAGGTGCACGGTTGCTCACCGGCGGCAAGCTTCACGAGGCCGGCGCATTGTTCTACCAGCCGACCGTGCTCGCAGACGTATCCGACGATGCGTTAATCATGCACGAGGAGACATTCGGACCTGTCGCCGCGATTGCGCCGTTCGACACGGAAGAAGAAGTGCTGCAGAAAGCCAACGACACCGAGTACGGTCTGGTCGCCTATCTGCATACGCAGGACCCGCGCCGGATTTACCGTGCAAGCCGGGCCCTCCAGTTTGGCATGGTTGCAATCAATCGGACCAAAGTGACTGGTGCGCCAATCCCCTTTGGTGGCATGAAACAATCAGGCCTGGAACGCGAAGGCTCACGCCTTGGCATGGAGGCCTTCACAGAGGTCAAATATGTCTGTCGCGACTGGGCATGACACAATTTCAGAAAAGGAAATGACAATGCTGACCAACGACCAGCTGTCCCAATGGGACCGGGAGAATTTCTTCCATCCGTCGACCCACCTTGCCCAGCACGCCCGCGGCGAAAGCCCGACGCGCATTGTCACCGGCGGCGACGGCGTGTTCATCGAGGACCGAGACGGCAACAGGCTGCTCGACGCATTCGCGGGCCTCTATTGCGTCAATGTCGGCTACGGCCGCGCCGAGATCCAGGATGCGATCGCCGCCCAGGCCAAGCAGCTGGCCTATTACCACGCCTATGTCGGCCACGGCACCGAGGCCTCGATCACGCTGGCCAAGATGGTGCTCGACCGGGCGCCGTCCAACATGTCGAAAGTCTATTTCGGCCTCGGCGGCTCGGACGCCAACGAGACCAACATCAAGCTGGTCTGGTACTACAACAACATTCTCGGCCGGCCCGAGAAGAAGAAGATCATTTCGCGCTGGCGCGGCTATCACGGCTCCGGCCTGATGACCGGCTCGCTCACCGGCCTTGAAGTCTTTCACAAGAAGTTCGATCTGCCGCTGTCGCAGGTCAAGCACACAACGGCGCCGGACTATTTCCGCCGTGCCGATCTGAGCCAGACCGAAGCGCAGTTCGTTGCCCATTGCGTCAGCGAACTCGAAGCCCTGATTGCCACTGAAGGCGCTGACACCATTGCCGCCTTCATCGGCGAACCGTTGCTCGGCACCGGTGGCTTGGTGCCGCCGCCGGCCGGATACTGGGCGGCTATCCAGAAAGTTCTGAAAAAACACGACATCCTGATGATCGCTGACGAAGTGGTCACCGGATTTGGTCGCCTCGGCACCATGTTCGGCTCCGATCACTACGGCATCGAATCCGACATCATCACCATCGCCAAGGGCCTGACATCGGCCTATGCGCCGCTGTCAGGATCGATCATCTCCGACAAGGTCTGGAAAGTGCTCGAACAGGGGACCGACGAGAACGGCGCCATCGGTCATGGCTGGACCTATTCTGCCCACCCGATCGGCGCAGCCGCTGGTGTTGCCAATCTCAAGCTGATCGACTCGATGGGTCTTGTCGAGAATGCAGGAACCATGGGCGCCTATTTCAAAAAGGCGATGACAGAAGCTGTTGGCGACCACGCCCATGTCGGTGACGTGCGTGGCGAGGGAATGCTCTGCGCGGTCGAATTCGTTGAAGACAAGGCAGACCGCGCCTTCTACGACCCGAGCAAGAAGATCGGCCCGCAGGTGGCCGCGGCCTTGCTCAAGCGTAACGTGATTGCCCGCGCCATGCCGCAAGGCGACATCATCGGCTTTGCACCACCGCTCTGCCTGTCAAAGACAGAGGCGGACACGGTGATCGCGGCGATGGCGGAAAGCGTCAAGGAAGTTCTCGGCTAGGCCTGACCCGCACTGGGCACACTAGACTTGCCAATCAAACCAGCCCTCTCGAGGGCTGGTTTTTTACGCACCTATCGCTCACCGGACACGGCGCGGCGAAGATCAGCATTCTGATAGGAATTGCCCGGGATATCGTTTGCAGATAGAAATTCCCGATGGAACAACGTCAATTGGGAAAAGTCGGCCCCCTGGTTTCGGCAATCGGGCTTGGCTGCTGGAATTTCGCGGGGCCCTATGGCCCCACCACCGAGCAAGAAAGCCATGAGACCCTGGCAACTGCCAAGGATCTCGGGATAAACCTGATCGACACCGCCAACGTCTATGGCATGGGTGTCTCCGAGACGGTCATCGGGAATTACCTCAAAAAACATCCCGGCTACTTCAGGATTGCGACCAAGGCCGGCATTCGCCGTGACCCGTCCACGGGTGAACGCGGGTTCGACAATTCGCCCCAGCATCTCAGAAGCGAACTTGAAAACTCGCTTCAAAGGCTCGGCGTCGAGCATGTCGATCTGTTCTACATCCACCGCCGCGAGGCCGACCGGCCGATTGAAGAGGTGGTCGAAACTCTTTTACGGTTCAGGCAGGAAGGCAAGATAGGCGGCTTTGGCTTTTCCGAAATTTCCCCGGCGTCACTGCGGTTGGCGCATGCAGTCTCACCGGTGACAGCGGTGCAGAGCGAGTATTCGCTGTGGACCAGACAGCCCGATTTGGGAATGGTCCAGACCTGCAAGGAACTGGACGTTGCTTTCGTTGCCTTTTCCCCGCTCGGACGCGGCGTTTTCGCCGCTCAGGCTCCAGATCCGGCAAGTTTTGGAAAAGGTGATTTCCGCAAGGCAAACCCGCGGTTTCTTGAACCAGATCTCTCCCGTAACCTAGCAGCGATTGCCCCGTTCAAGGACTTCGCCCACAGCATCGGCGCCACGCCTTCTGCCCTGGCAATAGCCTGGCTTCTCGGTCGGGGACAACATGTGATCCCAATTCCCGGAACACGCTCAGCGACCCACCTGAAAGACTGCGCGAACGGCGCCTCCCTGAACCTCACATCGGATCAGCTGGCGGAGATCGAGCGCGTCCTACCAGTCGGCTTTGCCTGTGGCGGGCGCTACTCCATGGATCAGATGATCGGTGTCGAGAGCTACTGCTAGCATTTATCCGGACAGCTTGCCGTTCAATCGCGATAAGAAATTCCGGCCTGGAGCTGTAGATCCCGGCTTGCCATAATTTTTAAATCTGCTTAAAAATTGAACATGGAGATTTTTTATGCAAATTCATCGGAAACGCTGACAGCAGCTCCCAAACAAATTCCCCGGCGGCTCCGCGACGGGCTGCAGATGCTCTTGCAGTCGGTGTATCCCGACTATGATCAGAAAGCGCTGCTGGATCAGACCATAGCCGCCTTCTGGCCCGCAGACGAACAACCAAAGCGGCGCGGCCGTGCGCCTGGCAATACGCTGTGGAATGAGCAAGACAGCTACGTCATCACCTACGGCAACACATTCGTAAATGGTGAGCACAAGCCGCTTGATCTGTTGTTCAATTTTCTGGAAAGCCGACTGAAGAATATTGCGACCGGCGTGCATATTCTGCCCTATTTTCCCTACACCTCTGACGACGGATTTGCCATCACCGACTATTACGCCGTCGATAGCGGGCTTGGCGCGTGGGAGGATATCGGGCGTATCGCCGAGAATTTCCGGCTGATGTCGGATCTGGTGATCAATCACTGCTCGAGCCAAAGCACCTTTTTCAACGAATATCTTCTCGGCCACGCACCCTACGACAAGTTCTTCTTCGAGGCCTCTCCCGATGATGACCTCTCGATGGTGGTCCGTCCCCGTGCTCATTCACTGCTGAGGCAGGTCGAAACCGCGGGCGGCACCCAGCATGTCTGGTGCACCTTCAGCCATGATCAGGTCGATTTCGATTTCTCCAATCCCGAAGTACTGTTCGAATTCCTGCGAATCCTCCGTTTTCATATCTCCAAAGGTGTCAGAACCCTGCGGCTGGACGCGATTGCGTTTCTCTGGAAGGAAGTCGGCTCGCCTTCAATCCATCTGCGCCAAACCCACGAGGTCGTGCGCCTGATCCGGTTGCTCGCCGATTACACCAGTGAACCAGTGGTCCTGCTGACCGAGACCAATGTGCCCAACACGGAAAATCTGAGCTATTTCGGCAATCGCAACGAAGCCCATATGGTCTACAATTTCTCGTTGCCGCCTTTGCTGCTCCACGCCCTGCTCCACGGCACGTCCAAACACCTCAATGCATGGCAGATGTCGATGCCACCGGCACAACTCGGATGCGCCTACTTCAATTTCACCGCCTCCCATGATGGCATCGGCATGCGGCCAGCCGAGGGGCTGTTGAGTGAAGAGGACATCGAACGGGTAATCCAGACAGTTCAAAAATTCGGCGGCCTGCTCTCCATGCGCAAAATGCCCGATGGCGGCACCCGGCCCTACGAGATCAACATCGCGCTGTTCGACGCGTTGAAGGGAACGATCCAAGGCAAGGATGAATGGAACGTCGAACGCTTCCTGTGCAGCCAGATCATCGCCATGGGTCTGGAAGGCATTCCCGGTTTTTATATCCATTCGCTGCTCGCAACCGGCAACGATCATGAGGGCGTCGAGAAGACCGGGCACAACAGGGCCATCAACCGGCACCGTTGGCACTACCCTGATTTGCTTGAACAACTCGATGATCCGGCAAGCACTCATGCCCGGGTCTTCACCGCATTGACGCAAACGCTGAAGAAACGATCACAGCAAGCAGCGTTTCACCCCAATGCCACGCAATTCACGCTTCAGTTGGGCGAACAATTTTTCGGCTTCTGGAGGCAGAGCCTCGACCGCTCGCAAAGCATCTTTGCGGTCCACAACCTCACCAACCAGACCGTCTCGATTCCCATGATGTCGCTGAACCTGATCGGCGGCGAGACGTGGAGCGATCTGATATCCGGCGAGAACATTCTTGAATTCGGCGGGGAACTGGAATTCGCACCTTATCAATGCCGCTGGATCACCAATTGAATGGCAATCAGGTGACCACTCCCGACATCACAAATCTGATCGTCTTCAGTGATCTCGATGGCACGCTTCTCGATCACCAAACCTATTCCCATGCTGCAGCTGGTCCGGCGCTCAACCAGCTACGTGAATTGCATGTTCCGCTGATTTTGGCCTCAAGCAAGACAGCCGTCGAGATCATGCCCTTGCGTGAGGAGATGGGCTTCGCCCATTGCGAGGCCATCGTCGAAAACGGATCCGGCATCCTTGAAGGTGACGGGAACAGCGAAATTGAAGACAAATATCAGCTGATCCAACAGGCGTTGAACCAGCTGCCATCCCAGTTGCGCCATCAGTATGAAGGATTTTCCGACTGGAGCGCGCAACAGATTTCCGAGCGGACCGGGCTCTCGATCACCAATGCCGCGAATGCGAAAAAACGGCGGTTCTCCGAACCCGGACTATGGCTCGGAAATGAAGAAGACCGGCAGGAATTCATCGCGGCCATCACCGCTGTGGGCCTGACCGTGCAGCAAGGCGGCAGGTTCATGACGCTGTCATTCGGCGGCAACAAGGCCGATCGTATGATGGAGATCGCCAGCCGGCATGCCACAGACGGCAAGAAGCCATTCACCGTGGCGCTCGGCGACGCAGACAACGATGTGGCGATGATTGAGCGAGCTGATCTGGGTGTCATAATTCCCAACCCCGCCCATCGCGGCATTCCCCTGCTTGAGGGTGAAGCCACAGGCCAGATCATCCGGGCAAAATTCGCCGGTCCCGCAGGATGGAATGAAGTCATCACATCGCTGCTTGAAACAGCGGAGAAATAGGAGCTGATATGGCCGACTTTCACCAGAATGGCAGTGTGGCAACCCTCCACAACCTCACCCGGATGCCACTGGAGGTGATGGAACGCCAACTGCATCAGTTTTCGGCCACGCGAAAAATCACCCTGATCCTGCCATCGCTGTTCTCAGAACTTGGGCGGGATGCGCTGTCCAAAATCCTCGATGAATTAAGTGGCGCAACCTACATCAACCACATCATCATTGGACTTGATCAGGCCAATGAGGAGCAATACCGCTTCGCCAAGACCTATTTTTCACGGCTGCCCCAGAAGCATGACATTCTGTGGAATGATGGCCCGCGGCTCAAGGCGATCCACAAGAAGCTCGAAGATGCTGGCCTCGCCCCCAACGAACCCGGCAAGGGCCGTAATGTCTGGTACTGCATCGGTTATGCCCTGGCCTCGCAAAACGTTGACGTCGTGGCCCTGCATGATTGCGACATAACCACCTATTCTCGCGAGATGCTGGCGCGGCTGGTCTACCCGGTCACCAACCCGGCGTTCCCCTACCAGTTCTGCAAGGGCTACTATCCGCGCATCGCCGACGGCAAACTCAATGGACGGGTATCACGGCTGCTGGTTTCCCCGCTGCTGCTGTCAATTCAGAAGGTCTGCGGGCATCTCGATTATATCGAATACCTCAAGGGGTTCCGCTACCCGCTGGCCGGGGAATTCGCCATGCGGGTGAGCATGCTGCCAGATATGCGAATTCCGTCGGATTGGGGGTTGGAGATCGGCGTTCTGTCCGAAGTCTGGCGCAACCTGTCCAACCGCTCCGTGTGCCAGGTAGATATCTCCGACGCCTATGATCACAAACATCAGGAACTATCCAAGGCAGACTCAACGCAAGGCCTGTCACGCATGTCTGTCGATATATCGAAAGCCCTGTTCCGCAAGCTGGCGACCGACGGCGTGGTCTTCAATCAGGAAACCTTCAGAACAATCAAGGCAACCTACTACCGCACCGCGCTCGACCTGATAGAGATGTATCACAATGATGCGTTGATGAATGGATTGCACACCGACCGGCACCAGGAAGAAGAGGCAGTCGAATTGTTCGCGGCCAATATTGTCGCCGCTGGCCAGATCTTTCTGGAAAATCCGATGGAAACGCCATTCATCCCGAATTGGAGCCGCATCCAGTCGGCAGATCCGGATCTTTTGCGCAACATGCACGAAGCGGTTGCAGCTGACAGTGCCGACAACGCGGCTTAGCCGGATGGTCGAAAGACCAAACCCGGATTGTGCCTCAGGGCGCGAACAGAAGTCTGTACGCGCCCTGAGCTTTTGCCTTACGACAGAGCGAGATCGAAGCGGTCGGCGTTCATCACCTTGGTCCACGCAGCGACGAAGTCCCGAACGAACTTGTCCTTGGCATCGCTCTGGGCATAGACCTCGGCGGTGGCGCGCAGCTGCGAGTTCGATCCGAACACCAGATCAACGCGCGTGGCGGTCCACTTCAACTCGCCGGTCACGCGATCGCGGCCTTCGAACTCTTCCTCGTCCTCATCAACGGCGGACCACTTGGTGTCCATGCTCATCAGGTTGACGAAGAAGTCGTTGGTCAGCGTGCCGGGCTTGTCGGTCAGCATACCGTGCTTGACATCACCATGGTTGACGCCAAGAACGCGCAAACCACCCAGAAGAGCCGTCATCTGCGGCGCGGTCAGCGTCAACAGCTGTGCCTTGTCGATCAGCAGCTCTTCAGCCGCCGTGGTGTAGCGGGTCTTGAGGTAGTTGCGGAAACCGTCAGCCGCAGGCTCCAGAACGTCGTAGGATTCGACATCTGTCTGCTCCTGCGACGCATCCATACGGCCCGGAGTGAACGGAACCTCAATGCTCTTGCCAGCGGCCTTGGCGGCATGCTCGATCCCGACGGAACCTGCCAGCACGATCAGGTCGGCCATCGACACCTTCTTGCCGTCGGTGCGGCTGTCGTTGAAGGCTTTCTGGACGCCTTCGAGAGCACCGAGAGCCTTGGCAAGCTTCGCTGGTTCATTGACCGCCCAGTTCTTGGCGGGGTCGAGACGGACACGGGCACCGTTGGCGCCGCCGCGCTTGTCGGAGCCGCGGAAGCTTGAAGCCGCAGACCATGCGGTGGAGACCATCTGAGCCACGGAAAGACCCGAGGCCGCAATCTTGCTCTTCAGATCGGCAATGTCCGAAGCGTCAACCAGCGGGTGGTCAACCGCAGGAATCGGATCCTGCCACAACAGATCTTCTGAAGGGACTTCCGGGCCGAAATAGCAGGTCTTCGGACCCATATCGCGGTGCGTGAGCTTGAACCAGGCGCGGGCAAACGCATCGGCAAACTCGGCCGGGTTCTCATGGAACCGCTTCGAAATCGGTGCGTAGATCGGGTCGAAGCGAAGTGCCAGATCGGATGTCAACATCGATGGCGCAATGCGCTTGGAAGCATCATGCGCAGCCGGAACTGTACCCGCACCGGCACCATCCTTCGGCTGCCACTGCCATGCGCCGGCAGGGCTTTTGGTCAGCTCCCACTCGAAACCGAACAGATTATCGAAGAAGTGGTTGCTCCACTGCGTCGGCGTCTGCGTCCAGGTCACTTCCAGGCCACTGCCGATGGCATCCGCGCCAAAGCCCGTGCCATGCTTGCTGGTCCAGCCCAGGCCCTGCTCGGCAATGCCCGCAGCTTCCGGGTCTGCGCCAACCAAGCCGGCATCGCCGGCACCATGCGTCTTGCCGAATGTATGACCACCGGCGATCAGCGCGACGGTTTCCTCGTCGTTCATGGCCATGCGGGCGAAAGTGTCGCGAATGTCGCGGGCCGAGGCCAGCGGATCCGGCTGGCCGCCGGGGCCTTCCGGGTTCACATAGATCAGACCCATTTGCACCGCAGCCAGCGGGTTTTCGAGATCACGCTCGCCGCTGTAACGGGTCTTGTCATCGAGCCAGGTTTCTTCCGAACCCCAGTAGATGTCTTCTTCCGGCTCCCACACATCGTTGCGGCCACCGGCAAAACCGAAGGTCTTGAAGCCCATCGATTCGAGCGCGACATTGCCTGTCAGGATCATCAGATCCGCCCAGGAGATCTTGTTGCCGTATTTCTGCTTGATCGGCCAGATCAGGCGACGTGCCTTGTCGAGGTTGACGTTGTCAGGCCAGCTATTGAGCGGAGCAAAGCGTTGTGCGCCCGAAGTCGAGCCGCCACGGCCATCCGCTGTGCGGTAGGTACCGGCGCTGTGCCATGCCATGCGGATGAAGAACGGACCGTAATGTCCGAAGTCAGCCGGCCACCAATCTTTCGAATCGGTCATCAGCGCGTGAAGGTCCTGCTTCAGCGCAGCGAGATCGAGTTTCTTGAATTCCTCAATGTAATTGAAATCCGCATCCATGGGGCTGGCGGCAGCGGAATTCTGGTGAAGCATGCTGACATTGAGCTGGTTTGGCCACCAGTCCCGGTTTTGCCGCATGCTCATGTTCGTAGCGCCATGTGCGATCGGGCATTTGCCCATCTTTGGAACTTCATTCATCGTGTTCTCCGATCCTACCTGCGTTGATTGGCTTCATCTGTTGATGAAATCCTGGAAATCTCGTGGGTCGAGCAACATTCACGCGCGATCCGAACCGCCTGCATCTTCAATTCTGACGAAGGACCAGCGGCCATGGCTGCGATGTGTCACAAAATCGAGAAGAGGCAACAAAGCTATAAGCTAACCACTGCCCATCTCCTTACATTGACATATAACAAATGCGCCATTTATTTAAGTTGAAATTATTGATCGTTGCGATAATTTTAAACTATGAGAAATTTGACCCTCAAACAGCTCCGCTATTTCGAAGCCTTGGCGCAACATGGCCATTTCGGACGTGCAGCCCACGCCTGCTCGATTTCCCAGCCGGCCTTGTCGGTGCAGATCAGGGACCTCGAGGAGACGCTGGGTACAGGGCTCTTCGAACGCGGCGCCCGTCAGGTGAGACTGACCAATTTCGGTGAAGAATTCGCCATGCGCGCTCGCACAATCCTGCGCTCCGTTGATGAGCTGGGCGAACTGGCACGCGCCTCCCGCGATCATCTGGTGGGCCGGCTTCGTATCGGCGTGATCCCGACTATTGCGCCTTACCTGCTGCCGCAAATCATCACCAAGCTGACAGAGGCCAACAACAGCATCGATATCCAGATCCGTGAATCGCTGACCCCCATTCTGGTCCGCGAACTCGCCGACGGCCGTCTCGACGCGGCGATCGTTGCCCTGCCAGTCTCGGAACCGTCACTGACCGAAGTTTCGCTGTTTGAAGAAAAATTCGTTCTGGTGCGCCCGGTCGGAGACGAGGGAAAGCCCGTGCCCAATCACGAGGATCTGCGCGAAATGAAACTTCTTCTGCTCGAGGAAGGTCATTGTTTTCGCGACCAGGCGTTATCGTTCTGCAACATTCAATCGTCACGACCGCGCGAGATGCTCGATGCGAGTTCGCTCGCCACACTGGTGCAAATGGTCGGCGCCGGGCTGGGCGTGACCCTGATTCCGGAAATGGCCATAGCTGTGGAAACCCGCTCCGCTCCGGTTTCAATCACTCATTTTAAAAGCCCGCAGCCATCAAGAACCATCGGCATGATATGGCGCAAGACAAGCCCGCTCGCCAAACAGCTCCTGCAGATATCCGAAATCGTCCAACAGGCAACCCGCATCCAGGCTTAGGCCGGAGCTCCCCAATAATCCCCGCCGCAAACAATCTTGTCTGGCCCGATACCGACCTTTGCCGCAATAGTTTCGACAAATGAGCAGAAGTCCGCCGGTGTCATGCCAGTAACGCAGTGTCCTCTGGCGAGTTGAAGCGCTGCTTCATTGCGGCACAGGCATTTTCTTGACCATTGCTGTTTATGAGGCTTAATGTCACGAAATACATTGCGCGCGTAAAGTTAAAGTTCTCGCTCTACGCCTCTGACTTTGAGTCTGCGGGGTCCAATGATACTCCAGATGCTCCGGCAACAAGGGTTAACGCATGACTGGACGCAAGATTAAGAATATGGAGGAGTTTGCTGAGGTTAGCGGCATCTCGCGGCCAACGGTTTCGAAGTATTTCAACGACCCGGACAGTGTTCGCAAAACAACCCGGTCGCGGATCGAGGCCGCGCTGGAAACCTATGATTACCGCCCCAATATTTTTGCGATCAATCAGAACCGCAAACTGACCAAGACCATCGGAATTGTTGTTCCATATCTGGCTGATCCGTTCTTTGTCGAAATCGTCCGTCGAATTGAACAGCGCTGCATTGATGCTGGATTTTGGCCAATCGTTTTCAGCGCACACGGCCAGCAGGAACTTGAGAACAACGCACTGACAACCCTTCAATCCTTGCGGCCTGCCGGCGCCCTGATCGCCCCCTTGGGACGCAACTCCGACTTCAAAAGCGTGCAGCGATTTACCGAGGAAGTTCCAACGGTTGTCTTTGACAGCAACGTCAAAGTCGGAGAAGCCTTCGTTGGATCCAATAATTTCCAGAGTATTGGCATGATTGTCGATTACCTGTGCCGCACCGGTGAGCCGCCCTGCTTCTTCGAGATGCCGCCGGTCAATCCCAACGCCAACAAACGCCGCGACGCCTATATCCAGTCAATGGAGCGCCTTGGGCATGCTCCGATGGTGATCCAGGCCGGTGACGCAGGATGGGACTTCGAGCGAATTGGACTTGAGGAAGGAATGCGGCTGATCTCGGAACGTGCGCTGCCGTCTGACACCGTGCTTTGCAGCAATGACCGGCTGGCTATCGGACTTCTCGCCGCCGCATATCAAAAGGGGCTTCGAGTTGGACACGGCCCTGGAACCGCGCTTCGTATTGCTGGCCATGACGACCATCCCTGGTCGCAATTTACATGCCCGCCCCTGACGACGGTCGCGCAGGATTACAGCGCAATTGCCGAACGCAGTTTCGAGCTTCTTTTCAGCCTCATAGAAGGCGGCCACAACCTGGGCGACCGCCCGGAAATCCTGTTCGAAGGCAAATTGATCCTGAGAGCTTCTGCATAGTTTGTGAATACATGCAGCTATTCGAAATTTTACGGGAGTAAAGATTTATATTGACTTTTTGCGGTATGCACTCCTAATATTTCCTCAGGCATCCAGCAGATCACGGGAGGATATTTGGATGAAGTTGAGGAAAACACTTATTGCAGCCACGGCACTTGTGTCGGTCACAGCGACCGCCGCAACCGCGGAGGAACTGACAATCGCAACAGTGAACAACGGCGACATGATCCGCATGCAGGGTCTGACCGAGGACTTCACTGCTAAAACAGGGCACACGATCGAGTGGGTGACGCTCGAAGAAAACGTTCTGCGCCAGCGCGTCACCACCGACATCTCGACCAAGGGCGGCGCATTCGACCTGATGACCATCGGCATGTACGAGACGCCGATCTGGGCCAAGAACGGCTGGCTGGTTCCGCTCGACGATCTGTCGGCTGAATACAACGCCGCCGATCTGCTGCCGGCGATGGCAAACGGCCTGTCCTACGACGGCACGCTCTACGCCGCACCGTTCTACGGTGAATCGTCGATGATCATGTTCCGCACCGACTTGATGGAAAAAGCCGGGCTGACCATGCCCGAAGCCCCGACTTGGGATTTCATCAAGGAAGCTGCGGTTGCGATGACCGATCGCGACAACGAGATCAACGGCATCTGCCTGCGCGGCAAGGCTGGCTGGGGTGAAGGAGGCGCGTTCATTACCGCAATGTCGAACTCTTTCGGCGCGCGCTGGTTCGACGAGAACTGGAAGCCTCAGTTCGACACACCGCAGTGGGCTGACACGCTCAACTTCTATGTCGACCTGATGAACCAATCAGGCCCTCCCGGCTACGCGACCAATGGTTTCAACGAAAACCTGTCGCTGTTCCAGCAGGGCAAGTGCGGCATGTGGATTGACGCCACAGTGGCAGCCTCTTTCGTGACCAACCCCAACGATTCGACCGTGGCTGACAAGGTCGGCTTCGCTCTGGCCCCCGATAACGGCCTTGGCAAGCGGTCCAACTGGCTTTGGGCCTGGGCGCTGGCAATTCCTGCCGGTACCGAAAAGGAAGCCGCTGCCAAGCAGTTCATCGAATGGGCAACCGGCACCGGCTACATCGACCTGGTTGCTGAAAAGGAAGGCTGGGCCAACGTACCTCCAGGTGCGCGCACCTCGCTGTACGAGAACCCAAACTACCAGGCCGTTCCGTTTTCCAAGATGACGCTGGAATCGATCCTCTCGGCTGATCCGAACAGCCCGACCGTCGACCCGGTCCCCTATGTCGGGGTCCAGTTCGCAGCTATTCCTGAATTTGCCGGCATCGCGACCGAAGTCAGCCAGGAGTTCTCGGCGGTCTACGCAGGACAACAGACGGTTGAGGAAGCTCTGGCCAAAGCCCAGGAGTTGACCACCGACGCTATGGAAGCCGCAGGTTACTGAGGCATCCTCCCGAGCCGGAGGGCGGATTTAGCATCCGCCCTCCGGCTACTATATCTATTTTGAAATGACATCTGTTCCTGGCAGCGCATCGCTGCCCATCGTGGAGACACGTCATGGCTACTCAGCAATCCCGTTCCGCAGCCCGACTGATGATGGCGCCCGCCGTGATCCTGCTACTTGGCTGGATGCTGGTGCCGCTGATAATGACCCTCTGGTTTTCATTCCGCGTCTACCTGCCCATGCGCGGCGGCGATCTGGGCTGGGCCGGATTTGACAATTACATCCGTTTCGTCAGCTCCAGCGCGTTCTGGCCCAGCATTCAGGTCACTCTGATAATCGTTGGCGGTGTCCTCGCGATCACCATTGTCTTTGGCATCATGCTGGCATTGCTGCTTGATCAGCCGATGTGGGGGCAAGGAATTGTTCGCATCCTGGTGATCGCACCGTTCTTCGTCATGCCCACAGTGTCGGCTCTGGTCTGGAAAAACATTTTCATGGACCCGGTGAACGGCTTGTTCGCGCATCTGTGGAAATTCTTTGGCGCAACGCCGGTCGAATGGTTGAGCCAAGCCTCATTGCAATCGATTATCATGATTGTCTCCTGGCAATGGCTGCCCTTTGCGACGCTTATCCTGCTGACCGCCGTGCAGTCACTGGACAGTGAGCAGATGGAAGCCGCCGAGATGGACGGCGCGCCGGTTCACAAGCGCTTCTGGTTCCTGACCCTGCCACACCTGGGCCGCGCCATCACCATTGTGGTGTTGATCCAGACGATCTTCCTGCTGTCGATCTTCGCCGAAATTTTCGTCACCACAGGCGGCGCCTTCGGCACCCGGACACTGACCTACCTGATCTTCCAGCGTGTGCTGGAGAGCCAGAACATCGGTCTCGGCTCGGCCGGCGGTGTCTATGCAATCATCCTTGCCAATATCGTTGCCATCTTCCTGATGCGCATCGTCGGCAAGAACCTTGACAAGTGAGGTGAACGGATATGGCACGCGCAGTCTCGAACAACCGCAAGCTTATCAACACCGCCATCGCCTGGGCGATCGGGTTGCTCATTTTCTTTCCGATCCTCTGGACAATCCTGACCAGCTTCAAGACCGAGGCACAGGCGATCAGTGATCCGCCGGTCTTCCTGTTCTTCGACTGGACACTGGAAAACTACAGCGTCGTCCAGGAACGCTCGAACTACATGCGCTTCCTGTGGAACTCGATCATCATTGCCGGCGGTTCAACCGTTCTCGGCCTGATCATCGCGGTGCCCGCAGCCTGGTCGATGGCTTTTGTTCCATCTCCGCGCACCAAGGACATCCTGCTGTGGATGCTCTCGACCAAGATGCTTCCGGCGGTCGGCGTGCTGTATCCGATCTACCTGATCTTCATCCAGCTTGGCATACTCGATACCCGCACCGGTCTGGTGATCGTGCTCATGCTGATCAACCTGCCGATCATCGTCTGGATGCTCTACACCTACTTCAAGGAAATCCCCGGTGAGATCCTCGAGGCAGCACGAATGGATGGAGCTTCGCTGAAAGACGAGATCATCTATGTGCTCACACCGATGGCGGTGCCCGGCATCGCGTCCACGCTTCTGCTCAACTTCATTCTTGCGTGGAACGAAGCCTTCTGGACGCTGAATCTCACCGCCGCCAAGGCTGCGCCGCTGACCGCATTCATCGCCAGCTACTCCAGTCCTGAGGGGCTGTTCTACGCCAAGCTTTCGGCGGCCTCCACCATGGCCATTGCGCCGATCCTGATACTGGGCTGGTTCAGCCAGAAACAACTTGTCCGGGGCTTGACCTTCGGCGCTGTGAAGTGAGGAGCGAAACATGGGACGCATACAGTTAAAGCAGGTCAGAAAAGTCTTCGGCAAGGTCGAGGTCATTCCGCCACTGGATCTGGAAATCAACGACGGCGAATTCGTGGTCTTTGTCGGCCCTTCGGGATGCGGCAAGTCTACTCTGCTGCGCCTGATCGCCGGGCTGGAAGACACCACATCGGGCACCATCGAGATCGACGGCAAGGACGCCACAGGCCTGCCACCGGCCAAGCGCGGCCTGGCGATGGTGTTCCAGAGCTATGCTCTTTATCCGCATATGACGGTGCGCAAGAACATCGCGTTCCCGATGAAGATGGCAAAAATGCCGCAAGAGGAACAGGACCGGCGCATTGCACAGGCTGCCGCCGCCTTGAACCTGACGGACTATCTTGACCGGCGCCCCGGTCAGCTCTCGGGCGGCCAGCGCCAGCGCGTCGCCATCGGCCGCGCCATCGTGCGCGAACCATCCGCGTTCCTTTTTGACGAGCCGCTATCCAACCTTGATGCAGCGCTGCGCGTCGGCATGCGGATGGAAATCTCCGAGCTGCACAAGAAGCTTGCCACCACCATGATCTATGTGACCCACGACCAGGTCGAAGCCATGACCATGGCTGACAAGATCGTGGTGCTGCAGGCAGGCGTGATCGAGCAGGTCGGCAGCCCGCTAGAGCTCTACCGCACGCCCCGCAACAAGTTCGTCGCGGGCTTCATCGGTTCACCCAAAATGAACCAGCTGGAAGGCCCGGAAGCCGCCAAGCATGGGGTGCATACGATCGGTATCCGGCCAGAACATATCAATATCTCCAAGACCGAAGGCCTCTGGAAGGGAACGGTCGGCATCGCTGAACATCTGGGCTCCGATACCTTCATACACATCCACGGCATTCCCGGTTGCGACCCGCTGACCGTGCGCGCCGGTGGGGAAGTTGACGTGCATCACGGCGACACCGTCTACCTGACGCCGCAGCTGGAACATCTGCACAAGTTCGACGCTCAGGGACTTCGCATCGCATGAGACGTCTTGAAGGAAAGTCAGCTCTGATCACCGGGGCAGCGCGTGGAATTGGCAAGGGATTTGCGGAGGCTTATGTTCGCGAAGGCGCGAGCGTTGCCATCGCCGATATCAACATGGAAGCAGCACAAGAGACTGCGTCCGAAATTGGCGACGCCGCTTATGCTGTCGAGTTGGATGTCACACGCCAGGACAGCATTGATGCAGCGATCAACACAGTCGTTGCCAGAGCCCGCAAAATCGACATCCTGATCAACAACGCCGCCCTGTTTGACGCACACAATATCGTCGACATCACCCGTGATGGCTATGAGCGGTTGTACGCGGTCAATGTGGCCGGCACGCTGTTCACCATGCAGGCAGCAGCACGCGAAATGATCAAACAAGGCCATGGCGGCAAGATCATCAACATGGCATCACAAGCCGGCCGCCGCGGCGAAAGCCTTGTCGCGATCTATTGCTCGACAAAGGCGGCAGTGATCTCACTCACCCAATCTGCGGGGCTCAACCTGATCCAGCATGGCATCAACGTGAACGCCATTGCTCCCGGCGTTGTCGATGGTGAGCACTGGCAACATGTCGATGCCATGTTCGCCAAGCTTGAGGGCAAGAAGCCAGGCCAGAAGAAAGCGGAAGTCGAAGCAGGGGTTCCTGCCGGCCGTTTCGCGACGCCTGCCGATCTCGCGGGCATGGCGATCTTTCTCGCCTCTGCAGAATCCGACTACATCGTTTCCCAGACATATAATGTCGACGGCGGCCAGTGGATGAGTTGATCAGACATGAACCTTTCCAACGCCACACTCGCTGATCTGCCCGACGGAATTACAGGCCCGTCCTACGACCGGTCCGCCCTGACGCCCGGAATCATTCATATCGGGCTGGGGAATTTTCACCGTGCCCATCAGGCATGGTATCTGCATCGCCTGATGCAACAGGGCCTGGCTCTCGACTGGGCAATCATTGGCGCCGGTGTACGCCCCTATGACGAGGCCCAACGCCAGAAACTGGCGGCGCAGGACTATCTGACCACCCTGATTGAACTCGATCCCGCAGGCCGTTCCGCCGAAATAGTCGGTTCGATGATCGGCTACATTCCAATTGTTGAGGGCAATGGCCCACTGATCTCACGCATGGCCGATCCGGCAATTCGCATCGTCGCGCTGACCGTCACCGAGGGCGGATATTACATTGACCCTGTGACCAAGGGATTCCACGCGGGCCATCCCGACATTCAGCACGATGCCGCCAATCCGGACAAGCCCCTGACCGCCTTCGGCGCCATGGTTGCCGCGCTCAAGCTGCGCCGCGCCAACGGAACTGGACCCTTCACCGGCCAAAGCTGCGACAACCTTCAGGGCAACGGTACTATCCTGCGCCAGACGGTGGTGTCACTTGCACGCCTGTCAGATCCCGGTCTGGCGGACTGGATTGATACAAATTGCAGCTTTCCCGACTCCATGGTCGATTGCATCGTCCCCGCAACCGGGCCCAAAGAACTGGCGCTGGTAAAACAGTTCGGTATTGATGACGCCGCACCGGTCACCCATGAGAACTATCGCCAATGGGTAATCGAAGATGATTTCTGCGCCGGCCGCCCGGACTGGAACAAGGCGGGCGCCACCTTTACGAACGACGTGCACGCTTACGAAGCGATGAAAATCCGTATCCTCAATGGCGGTCATCAGCTGATTTCCAATCCCGGTGAAATCCTGTCGGTTGACACCATCGCTGACTGCATGGCCCATCCGCTAATCGGCGCGTTTTTCCGCAAAGTCGCAAATCAAGAGATCGCGCCGCATGTCCATCCGGTCGAAGGCATGCAGCCCGAAACCTATGTCGGCCTGATCGACCGGCGCTTTTCCAATCCCGAGATCGTCGATACTGTGCGCCGCGTGGCCTTTGACGGCTCTTCCCGCCACACCGGTTTTCTGCTGCCAGTATTGCGGGAGGCTTTGGAAACGGGAAGCCCGATAGAGGGACTGGCCCTGGCTGAAGCGCTCTGGGCCCGCATGTGCGCTGGCACGCGCGAAGATGGCACCGCTATTGATCCCAATGACCCTCTCTGGGCCCGGTTGACCGTTGCCGCAAATGCGGCAAAAACAGATCCGCAAGTCTGGCTGAACCAACGCGAACTCTATGGCGAACTTGCTGGTTCCCCGCGATTCTCCGAGGCGTTCGGACGCTGGCTAGACTTGATCTGGTCGCTAGGTACCTCGGTGGCATTGCGAACCTATCTCGGAGACTGAGGCAACGCCCAAAGACAAGCAGTTACCTATCCTGCAGCGCTCAATTCCATCCACGCTCTTGGGTCGGATATCACCCGGCTCATTTTACACCGGGTTGGGTTGTCGACTTTGTTGAAGTCCTTTCCCACAAGGCACCACTTGGCAGCCCCAAGGTTTAAGCGATTTTCGGATAGCAAATGAACCTTGCAGAGCAAAACCTATTTCTGATGCGTCAGAATCACCTGCAAAAACGCATCCCCATAGCGTTCAAGCTTTGACTGGCCAACGCCGGATGTCCCCAGCATCGCCTCGCTATCTGTTGGACGATTGGTCGCAAACGCCACCAGCGTCGTATCCGGAAAAACGACGTAGGGCGGAACCCCGAGCTCCTTGGCGATCGTCATGCGGGCAGCGCGAAGAGCCTCGAATAGCTCCATATCAGCCTCTTCCAACGCGGATTTGGCATTCATCGAGCTTGATGAGGCTCCCCGCGTCGCCTTGCCCTTGGTCGGGCGGTCCTTGCGGAACCGGACTTCGCGCTCGCGCTTGAACACCGCACGAGCCTCCGGCTCCAGCTTCAGCGCACCGTAGGCCTCGTGGTCCACACTGACCAGGCCACTGGCGAGAAGCTGCCGATAGACCGACTGCCAGGTTTTTGCCGGAATGTCCTTGCCCGCACCGAAGACCGGCATGTCAACATGGCCAAAGCGGGATGTCTTGTCGTTCTCGTTCCCTATCAATACGTCGACAAGGTGCCCTGTCCCGAAGCGTTCGCCGGTCCGGTAGATTGCCGCCAATGCGGTGATGGCAGCATCGGTTCCATCCCAGGTTTCAACCGGCTTGAGACACGTGTCGCAATTGCCGCAATTTCCCGCATGCGCCTCGCCGAAATGAGCTAGGATCGCCTGTCTCCGGCAACCCGGCGTTTCGCAAACGGCAAGCAGTGCATTGAGCTTGGCGCGTTCAACCCGCTTGATATCGTCGCCCGACCCACCGCCATCGATCATTCGGCCACGCTGAATGACATCGGCCATGCCATAGGCCATCCAGACATCGGAAGGCAGCCCATCGCGTCCGGCACGGCCGGTTTCCTGATAATAGGCCTCGATCGACCCTGGCAGATCAAGATGGGCAACATAGCGCACATTCGGCTTATCGATGCCCATACCGAACGCAACTGTGGCGACAAGACAAAGACCTTCCTCTTTTAGAAAGGCATCCTGGTTGGCATCACGAACCTCACGCGGCATCCCTGCGTGATAGGCCCGCGCACGAATGCCTTGCTTGTTGAGCCATTCCGCCGTGTCCTCAACCTTGGCGCGCGACAGACAGTAGACGATGCCGCTCGATCCTGTGTGGCGCGACAAAAATCGCAACAACTGCTGGCGTGGCTGGTCGCGTTCAACAATCTCGTAGGCGATGTTCGGCCGGTCAAACGACGTCGTGTAAACCTCGGCCGAACGCAGCCCCAGCTTGTCGATGATGTCTTCGCGGGTGTGCGGATCTGCCGTCGCCGTCAGCGCCATGCGCGGCACACCCGGATAGGTCTCGCCTAAGTGGCCAAGTTCGCGGTATTCCGGCCGGAAATCGTGGCCCCATTGGGAGACACAATGCGCCTCGTCTATGGCAAACAATGCGATCTTCGTATTGCCAATCATGCTCTTGAAGGTTGGCGTGACGATACGCTCCGGCGTGACATAGAGAAGCTCAAGCACGTTATTGGCAATTGCGCTGCGAACATCATCGTACTCCTCGCGCGTCAGCGAGGAATTGAGCGCCGCGGCGCGAACGCCCAGTTGCTTGAGCGCTTCAACCTGGTCACGCATCAAGGCAATCAGCGGCGACACGACAATACCGACCCCATCCCGGCATAGCGCAGGTATCTGGAAACACAAGGATTTCCCCGCGCCGGTTGGAAACAGCACCACCGCGTCGCCACCCGAAACAACCTGATCGACCACCTCGGCCTGCCGTCCCCGAAAAGCCGGATAACCATAGACCTGCTTCAGGATGGCAAGCGGATCTTTGGTAGCATTACTGGCAAACACGGGTTCGGCACGGCTTTGAGATTGCGGCATGGAATCGCTTTCATGGGAAGACCCGGACTATGGCACAGTTTCCATTGCAGTCGCGAGCCTTTCCCTGAACTTCTCGGCGACCCGCGCATTGATACGCCGCGCATCCTGAGGACGCGCGGCGCGGTTGGTTCGAACGAACCTGAAGCCACTTACAAGGCATTCGGGAAGCAATTACTGCATCAGCCTATGTTGGCCTGCGGATCAGATCGCAGCGATGCAGAGGATTTCGACCTTGTAGTCCGGCGTTGCCAGCTTGGATTCACCGGCAGCGCGCGCAGGCGTATTGCCCTGAGGCACCCAGGCATCCCAGACGGCGTTCATCTCGGCAAAATCATCCATCGAGGACATCCAGATCGTGGTCTGCAGGATTTTTGTCTTGTCCGAGCCGACTTCAGCCAACAGACGATCGATGTTGGCGAGAATGACCTGAGTCTGCACTGTAACGCTGGCGCCGGCGGTGCCAACCTGGCCGGCCAGATAAACGACGCCGCCATGAACAACAGCCTGGCTCATGCGCGGGCCGGTTTCGATGCGTGTGATGTCACTCATGTGTTTTATCCCTGTTGAAAATTCAATGCTGCCCGACCGGGGCTAAGCGCTTCTATTACGGTCTGGCCCAGCGGCGATAGCCGTCCAGTGCACAAATCTGCAGCCAATTGCGACAAGGCCGGCGCCGTCTGCATGCCATAGCCACCTTGCCCCGCGAGCCAGAAGAACCCTTGGGCGTCCGGCGCGAAGCCAACCACAGGCGTCCTGTCGGGCGCAAAGGTTCGCATCCCAGCCCAGCTATGCTCGACTCTATTGACCGGAGTAGTCACAGCCTGCTCGTAACGGTGAAGCCCCTCGGCAATCACCATGTCATCGGCCCACACATCATGCGGCTCGACCGGATCTTCGTCCGCTGGCGAGATCATCAATTTGCCGGCTTCCGGCTTGGCATACCACTGGTCGCCGGCATTGGCGAACAGCGGCCAGCGGTTGATATCATAGCCGTCGGGCGCCGGGATCAGCACAGCCGAACGGCGCAGAGGCGCCAAACCCAAAGTACGGACACCAGCCATCTGCGCTACAGTGTCAGCCCAACCACCCGCGGCATTGATCAGCACGGGCGCCGTGAATTCGCCCGCAGGCGTGACCACTGTCCAGACACCATCGCGGCGGGTAATCGACTGCACGGGCGCACCGGTGACGATGCCGCCACCGTGGCTTCGGAGTTTGCGGGCAAAGCCCTGCAGCATGCGGTCGACATCTATATCCTGCGCATCCCACTCAATCGCAGCGGCGGCAATGGCGTCTTCCCGCAGGATCGGCACCAATTCCAGCGCCTGTTGCGGCGACAACCGCTCCAGCCCTTCGCTGCCATCGAGATAGGCATTGAACTTGGAAAGGTCCTCTTCCGTCGCCACCAGCAGTTCGCCACGTGGCGACAGCAGGCTGGTATCGGAAACGCCTTCCGGGTGCGTCAGAAACGGTGCCGAAGCAGCATTCAGTGCCCGCAAGGTGGCGTTGCCATAATTGCGAATGAAAATCGCCGCCGAACGGCCCGAAGAATGATGACCGATCACCGGCTCGGCTTCGAGAACGATCACCTTCGCGTCGGGCGCCAAGCGCGCGGCAGCACTGATGCCGGCAATACCGCCGCCAATCACCAGAATATCTGTATTTGTGCTCATCCCGCCTGATACCCATTGAGAAAGCTGGTCAGATTGTCGCCCAGATCGGCCGACAGATATCCACCTTCCTGCACGATGACTACCGGCAGGTCCAGTCCCGCAATCACCGCCGCAATCTTGCCAAAACCCGGCGTCGTCACCTTGAAGCCGTGGAAAGGATCGTTCTCGTGCGCGTCAAGGCCAAGCGCCAGCACCAGCACATCGGCGCCGAAGGAGCGTATACGCGCCAGCGCAACATCCAGTGCGACCAGATAGTCCGCGTCGCCGGTGCCGCGCGGCAGTGGCAGGTTGAGATTGTATCCCCTTCCCTCGCCCTCGCCCCGCTCCTCGGCATGCCCCCAGTAGAACGGATAAAAGCGCGCCGGATCGGCATGGATCGACACCGTCAGCACATCGCGGCGTTGATAGAATATGCCTTGCGTGCCATTTCCATGATGCACATCGACATCGAGGATTGCCGGACGGCGGCCAGCGCGCAGCAATGCCTGCGCTGCAATCCCGGAATTGTTGAGAAAGCAAAACCCGCCGGCCAGATCGCCGAACGCATGATGACCCGGCGGGCGGCACAAGGCATAGACAGCAGGCTCCCCCGCAAGCACCGTATCCACGGCACTGAGCGCCGACTGCGCCGACCAGTAGGCCGATTGCCAGGTGCCCGCTGCTATCGGGCAGGACGTATCAGCCTGGTGAAAGCCGGCTTGGCCCGCCGCTGAGCTCGGATAACTGGCGGTGCGCCGGTCCGGATGGATATTCGGGATCACCTCTTCAGAAGCCCCCTCGGTACGCTGCCACCGGCCATGGATGGTTTCGAGAAAGCTCAAATATTCGGGCGAATGGATTTCTGCGATTGGACCGAGACCGTGATCGGTCGGCGTGATCAATTCACACCCGGCGGCGCGGGCGCCAAGGCTCAACTCTTCGATCCGTTGCGGTTGCTCCGGATTGGCAGAAAGCCGGCCATTTGCCATGAAATGCTTCGGATCATGCGCCCGCTGACGCTCGTCGAATACCGCTTTCATACCCGCTCTCCCAGAGAACTGAATTCCTTGCCGGCCAATGTCATGAATTGGGTCTCGACGTAGTGGACGAAGCCAAGACGTTCATAGAAGGCCAGAGCCTTTGGATTGTCATGATAGACATTAAGCCGGATGAAGCTTGCGTCCCAGGCATCCATTCCGGCGACGCGAACCGCTGCCAGAAGCCGCTCGCCAAGCCGCTTGCCACGGGTTTCCTCAGCCACCCAGAGATCCGACACATAGATGCCGACAGATCCAGACACCGTTGAAAAGAAGGGCGAATAGGCTGCAAGGCCAACAACGCTGCCGTCTGCGGCTTCCGCAAACAACGCATGAAAGACTGGAGATGGCCCGAAGCAGAAACGGGCAATATCCGCATCGCTTGCCCGGTGCTCATCACCCATATCGGCCGACAGCTGACCCAGCGCCCTGTTCAGATCGGCTGCGTCGTCAGGCACGGTCTGCCTGATGATGATGTCATCCATACTCAAAACCCCACCCTGTCTTTGCCTTTCAGCTCCAGCATCGCGCGCGCCTCATCGGGTGTTGCCACCTCGCGGCCGACAGCTTCAACGATCTCGCGCACCATTTCCACCTGCTCGGCATTGGATTTCGCCAGCTGACCGCGAGCGATGTAGAGATTGTCTTCCAGCCCCACCCGCACATGCCCGCCCATCGTTGCACCGAGTTTGGCCATCGCCATTTGTTCGCGACCGGCGGCGAGAACCGAGAACATGTAACTCTCACCAAACAGGCTATCCGCGGTTTGCTTGAGATATGCCAGGTGCTCCGGTTCTGCGGCAATGCCGCCCAGCACGCCCATGACGAACTGAATGAAGATCGGGGCCCTGACAAGGCCGCGGTCCACAAAATGGCGCAACATCTGCAGATGGCTCAAATCATAGCATTCGAACTCAAACCGGGCGCCACGGCCCTGCCCCATCAGCTGGAGCACATTTTCGATATCTCTTGGTGTATTCTTGAAAACCAGATCGTCAGAATTGCGCAGGAACGGCTCTTCCCAGTCATGCAGCCATTCAGTGCGTTTGCCGAGCATCGGGTAGAGCGCAAAATTCATCGTCCCCATATTGAGCGAACACATCTCCGGTTCTGCCGCGAGAGGTCCGGCAAGACGTTCTTCCATGCTCATCACCGCGCTGCCGCCAGTGGTCAGATTGACCACCGCATCGGTGCCTGCCTTGATAGTCGGTAAAAACGCCATGTAGTGCTCGACCGCCGCCGACGGTTTTCCCGTTCTCGGATCGCGGGCATGCAGATGCAGGATTGCCGCGCCCGCCTCTGCTGCACCGATAGCCTGTTCCGCAATCGCCTCGGCGGTCACCGGCAGATAGGGCGACATTGACGGCGTGTGAATCGAGCCGGTGACGGCGCACGAAATAATGATTTTCGACATACCGCTCTCCGGTCAGGCCGTCGCCACGGCGAGACCAGCCTTGGCTGCAAACTTGTCCAGCGCCGTGGTCAGCATGTCGATGATTTCGTCGACCTGGGCTTCCGTGATGATCATGGGCGGGCAGACCAGAAAATGGTCACCTTCGACACCGCCGCGCGTTCGCCGCGAATAGATGATCAGCCCTTCGGCATAAGCCAGCTCCACCAACTCGTTATAGGCATTGAGCGCTTTGGGCAGCGGTTGCATGGTTTGCCGGTCGGAAACAAGTTCAAAGGCCAGCAACAGGCCTTCGCCGCGGACATCGCCAATGAACGAAAACCGCTGCATCAGATTTTCGAGCCGCGCCTTGAGCAATCCACCAATACGAGCAGCGTTCTGCATCAATCCGCTGGTTTCTATTTCCTCAAGCACCGCCAGGCCCGCCGCGCAGGCCTGGGGATTGCCGGCATAGGTGTGGCCATGCAGAAACCCCCCGGCATCAAGCACCGGATCGATCAGCCGGTCCTGGGCAATCATCGCGCCGAGCGGCGCGTATCCGGCGCCAAATCCTTTGGAGATCGCGATGATGTCTGGCTCTACGCCATAATGCTCAGCGCCCATGAACTTGCCCGTGCGCCCGCCACCCGACATCACTTCGTCATGGATCAGCAACACTCCATACCGGTCGCAGATCTCGCGCACCGCCTGCATATAGCCCGCCGGCGGCACAAGCGCCCCGGTGGAGGCGCCGCCGATCGGCTCCAGGATAAAGGCCAGTACAGTGTCAGAACCTTCTGCAAGAATTTTGGCTTCCAGCATGCCTGCATAGTGAGCGCCGGTCGCCGGATCATCGATATCCAGACCATCAAGATAAGCGCGTGGCGCAGGTATCTTCGGCATCGCCTGCATCATCGGCAGAAACGGGTCAGACAGCGGCGCATACCCGGTCAGCGCCAGCGCTCCGAGGGTGGAGCCATGGTAACTGGGATCACGCGAGATGACCTTCCAGCGGGATGCCTGCCCGACGGTCACCGCATATTGCCGCGCTAGTTTGATGGCGCTTTCCACCGCTTCCGAGCCGCCGGACACGAAGAACACCTTCTCCATTCCAGCAGGTGAGAGCGAGGCTACCTTGGTCGCAAGCTGCTCGCTTGGTTCGGTTTCGAAATGCAGCCGGTAGCCGAAGGTCGACTTCTCCATTTGCCGCCGCATGGCGTCCAGCACCCGGGGATTGGAATGGCCGATATTGCTGACCATGGCGCCAGACGAGCCGTCGAGATAACGCTTGCCGTCAACGTCCCACATATAGACACCGCGCGCCTCCGCCAGCACCGGCCGCCGCGACCGCGTCTGGTAAAACAGATGGCTTTCCGGTTTCACGAATTGCTCCCGACAGGAAGTGCCGCGCAGTCTTTCGCGCGAAACTGCAAGGCCACCTTCGCGCCGGTGGTAAACGGATGGTCTTCGATCATGTTGATGGCCTGCATCTGATGATCGCCGACACGCAGGAAATAGCGCGCCGACTGGCCTTGATAATCGACATTTTCGACGATCGCATCGACCGTCATATCGCCATCCACAGCAGTTCCCGGTGCTTTGAGATGCAATTTTTCAGCCCGGATCACCAACCGGACCGGGCCGGCTCCGGAAATTTTGGGAGCTCGTTCCTGCGGAATAACAATGCGGGGGAAACTTGGCAATTCGAGCGCCACTTTACCGCCCGAAACGCCAGCGCAGTGTGCTGGCAACAAATTGGAAGCGCCAAGGAACTGGGCAACAAATTCGGTCGCCGGTGTATTGTAGACCTCCTCCGGTGCGCCGACCTGTTCGACGCGGCCTTCCGACATGACGATCAGCTGGTCCGACATTGCCAGCGCTTCGGTCTGGTCGTGGGTGACAAACACCGTGGTCACCCCGATGCTTTGCTGGATGCGTTTGAGCTCAACGCGCATATCCTCGCGCAGATTGGCGTCAAGCGCCGACAGCGGCTCATCAAGCAGCAACACATCGGGCTCAATGACGATAGCACGCGCAAGTGCGATGCGCTGCTGCTGGCCGCCGGAAAGCTCTTTCGGATAGCGCCCCCCGAGGTCGGGCAATTGAACCAGTTCCAGCGCTGCGGCAACCTTGCGTTTGACGTCTTGCTTGCCGACGTTGCGATAGTTGAGGCCGAAGGCCACATTCTCGGCAACAGTCTTGTGTGGAAACAGCGCGTAATTCTGAAACACCAGGCCGAGATTGCGCTTGTGGATCGGCACATCATTGACCCGCTTGCCCTTGATAGCAATTTCGCCCTCGCTCGGATCAAGCAGGCCGGCAATCATGCGCAATGTCGTGGTTTTGCCGCAGCCCGAAGGTCCGAGCAGAGTGACAAAACTGCCCTCGGCGATATCCAGCGACATCTGGTGCACGGCGGTGTAATCGCCAAAGCGCTTGACGATTTGGGTCAGGGAAACTGCGCTCACGGCATCGTGCCTCCGATTGAGAAAAATTCCGGCCCCGCCATGACGACGGGGCCGGGCTTTGGGTTAGTAACCCTTCTGGACGCGGCCAAACTCTTTCGACCATTCGGCTTCGTTGCCATTCCAGTAACCTGGGTCGGCAAAAGTCAGGCCCGCAAGCGTGCCCGTGGCATCAAATGCCGGAAGCTTCGGAATCTTCGCGCCGAGATCAACCTTGGTCGGGTCAAGCGCTGGCGGGTAGCTCTGGCCTTCGGCCACCGCAATCGAGGTGTCCTTGTCGAGCATGAAGTTGAGCAACTCTTCGCACGCCGCCATCGGGCTGCCCTTGAGCACGAACAGGCATTCCTGCCAACCAAAACTGCTCGGCGGATCATAGTAGCCGATGTCATGGCCCTGCTCCTGCAGCGCGAAGATGCGGCCCGACCAGCCTTCGGTGACGTAGATCTCTTCTTCGGCCATCAGGCTCATCAGTTCGGCGCCAGAGGCCCAGTACTTCAGCGCCAGGTCGCGGTGCTTGCGTACGGCATCCCAGGCCGCATCCATATCCTTGATGTCGTTGGGGTCCTGGCCAGTCTGCAGCGCCGCATACCAGAGCCGGGTGCGCCAGTCGCTCCAGCCACCGATCTTGCCCTTGTACTTCTCGTCAATGAGGATCTTGGCGCCCTTTTCCTTCATCTCCTCGTCGGAGATGTGCTTGCGATTATAAGCAAGACCCGTCGTACCGTAATCGTAAGGCGCTGCACTGAGGCTGTCTGGCGTGATCGACTTGAAGGCGTTCATCAGCGCCGGCATGACATTGGCCATGTTCGGAATGTTGGCGACGTTGAGTTCGCTGGTCAGATCGAAGCTGTGATAACGGGCGTAATCAAACACGCCTGACAAGTGGGCGATGTTGTATTCGCCGGGTTGGCTGGCGCGCACCAGCGCGAGATATTCGTCGCCGCCGGGGAACGTACCGTCAATGACCTTGACGCCGGTTTTGGCAGTATAGGGATCGAAGGCATGTTTGCGGAAGGCTTCCGAAACGACGCCGCCCCAGCCGTCAAAGCGGACCTGGGTTACATCACCGGCGGCCAATGCCTGACTGGCAAAAGGCATCTGCAGGCCATAGGCAGCACCCGCGGCACCGAGAAGGCCGAAAAAACTGCGGCGGCTGAGGTCGCCATTCTGGAACCGCTCGCGCAATCGTTCATAGCGTTTTGTATCGTCCATTTTGTTCTCCAACTCTGGTTCAGGTTCACTTGGGCGGTTTATCCGCCGCTTCTTGCTGCAAGTCTTCGGGCGATCGCCACGCCAATCAGCGGCAGCCCGACCGTCAGCACGATAATAACCGTGCCAAGAGCGTTGATCTCCGGAGAGATCGAATTACGAAGCATCGAAAAAATCTGCGTCGGCACGGTTTCAATCCCGCCCGGCTTCCAGAACAGCGTCCCGGTGATGTCGTCAAAGCTGATGGTGAAAGCAAACAAGCCGCCCGCCGCCACAGCCGGCATCAGCAGTGGCAGCGTGATGGCAAAAAAGGTCTGCCTCGGCGAGGCGCCAAGACTAAGCGCGGCCTCCTCGACATCGCGCCTGATACTGACCAGTCGCGCCTGCACCACCAGGATGACGAAGGGCAACGTGAAAATGACATGCCCTGCCAGCAGCAGCGTGAAACTCTTGCCTATATTGAGGAAATTGAGAAACAGCAGCAGCGCCACCGCCAGCACCACTTCAGGCACCAGGATTGGCGCGATCAGCAGCGTGGTAATCAGGTTCCGTCCCGGAATTTTGTACCGCACCAGCGCCAGACTGGCCAACACTCCAAGTATGGTAGAGATCACCGCAGTCATCAATCCAAGCACGATCGAGGTCCTGAACGCCCGCATGATGGCATCATTGTTCCACAGCACTTCGAACCAGCGCGTCGACAATCCGGTCATCGGGAAGCTGCCGAACTGGTTGGCGTTGAAAGACAGTAACACCACCACCGCAATCGGCAGGAACATGAAAAGATAGACCACAATCGTGTAGGTGCGGATCAGACGCCAGCCCATCAGCCAAGCCCCTTCGCCAGTTGCGCCATGCCGAGATAGCGATTGTAGATCAGCACCAATACTCCAAGTACGGCAAGCAAAAGCAAGGACAAAGCAGACCCGAGCGGCCAGTTGAGCTGCTTGATGATGGCCTCGTAGACAAGGTTGGCAAACATCGCATCACGCGGCCCACCGAGGATAACCGGGGTGATGTAGGTGCCTGCGGAGAGGACGAAGCAGAGCAGCCCGCCAGCGGCCAGTCCGGGCAATGACAGCGGCAACGTCACCTGCAGGAACCCCTGCCAGCGCGTCGCGCCCAATGATGACGCCGCATCTTCCAGATTGGTATCGATACCATCGAGGCTGACGAATATATTGAGCACCATGAACGGCAGCAGAAAATGCACCAGACCGAGGATCACGGTGGTTTCATTGTAGAGCATCTGGATCGGCTCATGAATGATCCCGAGCCAGATCAGCGCTGAATTGACCGCACCGGAGACACCAAGAATATTGATCCAGCTCATTGTGCGGATGATGTAGCTGATCCAGAAGGGCAGCATCAGCAGCACCAGAAGGATCAGTTTATTGCCCTTCGACCGGGCGATGAAATAGGCAGCCGGGTACCCGAGGATCGCACAAGCGGCGGCAGTCACGGCGGCAATCTTCAAGGTGCTGAGCAGGATGTCGCGATAAAACCGGTCTGTCAGCACTTCTTTCCAGTTGTCGAGAAAGAAGCCCGGCGTGTCTGCGCCAGCAGCACTTTTAAGCCAGAACGAATAGACGACGATGAACACCAGCGGCACGATCAGCAATAATCCGATCGCCGTCAGTGCCGGCGCCAGCAGGATCCACGGCTGCCGTGCCTCACGTTGTTCGATACTCATGTTCCCAACGCTCCCCGGCGTTTTTTGTTGAGTTATGATGTGAGGGAAATACGTATTGATCAAATAGATAATTGATATTGCAACCATTGATGATATCAATAATGAATGAACAGCCTTACCCCACCTGAACGTCTGGCCCGCGAACTCGATTGGAACTTGCTGCGAACATTCCTTGTACTCGCCGATTCCCGCTCGGTCACCGAAGCCGCCGAACGGCTGAGTTTGAAGCAGCCGACAGTTTCCAGCGCGCTCAAGCGGCTAGAGGACAGGCTCGGCAAACGCCTGATCAACCGCAAACCGGGACGGTTTGAACTCACCGCCGCCGGGCGACTGCTGTATGACGAAGCGATCGACATCCACGGAGCCATTCTTCGTCTTGGCACAGTCATCAGGGATGTCGAGGACGAGGTCAGTGGTCATGTCCGCATCGTCATGGCGAGCCACGTCATCAGTCCGTTGTTCGACGCGACCCTGAACAAATTCCATACGGACCATCCCCGCGCCACACTGTCGATCGAGGCAATGGCGAGCAGAAGCGCCTTGACCGCCGTTGCCGCACGCCGCGCATCGTTTGCCATCTGTCTGGTGATGGACCGCATCCCGCAACTCGAATACCGGCGCCTGTTCCGCGAATACTTCGGCTTGTTCTGCGGCCCTACCCATCCGCTTTTCGGGCGTGAAGGGGTGACTATTGCCGATCTCGCCGGCCATTCCTCGGTGAGCTTCGTAACAGACCAGATGGACGACGCGCTGCGGCCTGTCGCCCAAATGCGCGCCGAGGCGCAACTCGACGCCCGCATTGTCGGCACATCCCCCAATCTCGAGGAAGTGCGGCGCATGATCATAGCCGGCATCGGCATCGGCCCACTGCCATTGCATGTGGTGCGCGAGGACGTGGAGCGGGGACGGCTTTGGCGACTGCCGCCCTATGAGGCGCCGCCTGCCATCGACGTCCATGTGGTCTGGAACCCGCACGCCAAGCCAAACCGCGCCGAAGTTGCCATGCTCACCGGCCTGACCGATTTGATCGCACGCACGCCAATGGATCACCGGATCTACAGTTGATCCTGCTGCCGTCGTCACGCTCCACCTTTTATCGGCTGTTGGCGTCTCATTTTGTCGGTGCAGCGAACAACATCCGCCCGGCACGTGCCCGTCCGGAGGTCATCCACGCTCGTCTCGCATTACTTTGAGGAGCACCGGCTTTCGGCATTTTCACACAATTTTTATTAGTAATCCCTTATGCCGATTTACAGCGAAGTATTTCGAGAGGAAGACATGTCCGGCTCCGGGTTTCGAATGGCATCTAATCTTGCGATGGTCACAATCGCACTTTGCCTGGTGGCTTTGCCCGCTGCGACGGCCGAAACGCTTCGCATCGGTGGCACCGGCGCGGCGACAGAATTGATGAAGCGGCTCGGATCGGCTTTTCAGGCAACAGAGGCGGATGTAAAAGTAGAGGTGATTGCGGGGCTCGGGAGTTCCGGGGCGATCGCCGCCGCCATGGATAACGTCCTGGATATTGCGGTTTCCGCGCGGCCGTTGAAACCGGCTGAATCAGGCCTGACTGAAATGATTGCCGCGCGCACGCCTTTTGGCCTCGTCAGTTCAAACTCGGCGCCCGGCAATATCGCGGGAAAAGACGTCGCGGCATTCTTTGCATCAGCAACGTCTACATGGCCTGACGGTTCAGCAGTCCGGGTCATTCTCAGGCCAAAAAGCGAAAGTGACACAGCACTGCTGGGGGCAACATTTCCGGGAATGACCGATGCCATCGAACAGGTCAGGAACCGCATCGATGTCCCGCTGGCCGCAACAGATCAGGACAATCTGAGAATGGCGGCAGCCATAAAAGGATCTCTCGTCGGCACCAGCCTGGTGCAGATGGTGACCGAACACCATCACCTGCAGTTTCTCACGATTGATGGCGCCGAACCGACACTGGAAAACCTGCAAAGCGGAGAATACCCATATTCCAAACCGTTTCGATTTGTCTTTCCCGCCAACCCGGCGCCGCTGGTTGAGCGCTTTATGGCGTTTGTTGCCTCTGACGACGGTGAAAGCCTGTTGCGCGAGGCAGGCTGTCTCCCGGGGGCGCAGTGACCGGCACGTTCAAATTAGCGACGCTGATACGCATCGCTCTGGCAATCGCCATCACGATTGCAGTGGTTCCGCCGATTGCCTACGGGCTGATTTCTTACCGCTATCTGAGCAACAAGGCTTCGTTCATCGCGGAATTGCAGGCTGGGAGGGTTTCCAAATACATCTACTCCCACGAGACGATGTGGCAATATCAGACAGTCCGGCTCGCCGAAATCGTTGACCTCCAAGTCAACCAGACAGCCGTCACCCAGCAGCGTGTAATCGACAATAAGGGCAAGCTGGTGGTCGCTGTCGGCGAGCCGTCCGGACGCTTGCGGATGACACGCAGTGCGCCGGTCAGCCTTGCCAACAAGGTGATCGGCCGCCTCGAAGTGGACGCTCCTCTTGCACCACTGGCCTTCGAAACGCTGCTGTTCGGCCTTCTCACTTCTCTCATCGGCATTACCGCTTACTTTGCTCGTACAATTCCCATTCGTCGACTCGACAAGGCAATCCGCGAACTCAAGACCGCCAGCGATGTCCTCAGGCAGCGTTCCGGGCAATTGAACGAGGCTCAGCATCTGGGGAAAATCGGGGATTGGAATTACCATTTCGGTGAAGACAATCTCTGGTGGGCGGACGAAATTTATCATCTGCTGGACTATAAGCCGGACGCCTTTGTACCGACGCGAGACGCTGTCATGGAGCTTTACGTTGATGACGGCGCCAGCTGGTTGCTCGAAGTTCAAGCCGAAGTCATACGGTATGGCGTGGTCAGAAGTATCGACATCAAGGTTCGGCGCGGCGACGGTGAGACTGGATACTTCGCAATCACAACCAAGCTGATGACAGACAACGAAGGCCGCAAAATCGGTATCTACGGCACCATTCAGGATATCACCGACCGTAAAGCGGCCGAGGAACGACTGGAGATCCTGGCATTTCACGACCCACTTACCGGTCTGGCCAACAGAACCCTGTTTCACAGGCGGATTGATGACGTTCTTGGACGCTGTATGCGGACAGGCGAAAGTGGTGCGTTGTTGTTGCTCGACCTGGACCGTTTCAAGGATGTAAACGATACGCTCGGTCACTCTGTCGGCGACGCCCTGCTGGTCAAGGTCGCGCATTTGCTTGCGCGAACATTGGGGAATGAGCACTTTGTCGCCCGCCTCGGCGGCGACGAGTTTGCGGTCTTGCTCGAAGGCGTGACAGGTCAGCAAGAATGCGAAAGCATTGCCGCCGAAATCGTCACCGTTATTTCCGGCATGACGGTGCTTGATCGTATTGAGGTGACCGTTGGCACCAGCATCGGCATCGCCGTCGTTCTTGAGCATGGCACGACGTCGACGGATCTTCTTCGCAATGCAGACCTTGCCCTCTACCGGGCCAAAGAGGATGGGCGCGGCCGCTACAAAATGTTCGAGATCGGCATGGATGAAGCCGTTCAGGAAAAGGTTGCCTTGGCTCTGGAACTCCGCAACGCATTGGCCAATGACAACGGTCTTTCCGTTCACTATCAGCCTCAGATTGACCTTTTGACCGGCCGGGTGATCGGGTATGAGGCCCTGATCCGCTGGAACCACACCCTACGCGGAAACATATCGCCTGCTTTGTTCATTCCCATTGCGGAAAGCTCGCATCTTATCTGCGATCTTGGCTACTGGGTTCTCAGGCAGTCTGCGCTGCAGGCCAAAAAATGGTTGGATGCGGGAGCGCTGGCGCCCGCAATTTCAGTCAATGTATCAGCTGCCCAGATCTGGAATTCGGATCTGGTAAGCGATGTCAGCAGCGTCCTTGCCGAAACAGGCTTGCCTCCGGAATTGCTATGCTTGGAATTAACCGAAAGCTTGTTGGTTGATCATAATGAAAGCCGGGTGCGAACTGTGCTGAAATCCTTGAAGGAACTTGGTGTTTCACTGGCTTTGGACGACTTCGGTACCGGCTACTCATCGCTGGGATATCTGACGCAGCTTCCGTTTGACAAATTGAAGATCGACCGCATCTTCATTGATGGTGCCCCGGGCTCTATTCGCGCGACCGAATTGCTCAGAGGAATTGTCGCACTCGGGCGTGGGCTGGGCATGACCACGATCGCTGAGGGTGCCGAAACACAGCAGGAAATTGCGCTGCTGCAAGAACTCGGATGCGATCAGGTCCAGGGATTTGTCTATGCCAGTCCGGCACCGGCGAATGAGGCCTTGGCCTTTGCGCTTCGGCTTGATGCCAATGCACTGGCCAAGCAAGCCGGCAATCAATTGCCGGGAGAGACTGATTTCACCAGAGGCAAGAATTTGAGCCAGGCTCTTGGCTGAACAAGCTGGACAGAGCGTCCACGCCATCTCACCAGACTGAAATCTGAACGACATTTCATTCACGGTAGACAATTCCGCCGAAAATTAATATGAGTATTTTAGTCATGTATTACCATGGTCCTTCTGCCGCCACTTAAGCGGATATCAGGACCCAGCATCAGTTCGAGTATTTTTATGAGTAAACCTGATACCCAGACACAGCGTTCTTCCGAGACTGACACGACAGCCTTCCTAGCTCTTCAATACCCGGAGCTGGAGGCTTCCGCTTTGACCAGGGCAATCCCTTCGAGCACGCTGTTTCAAAACCGCCGGGAGATCACCATCGCCCATGAAGGATCGCTCTACCGGATGCGCATCACCCGGCAGGGCAAACTCATTCTCAACAAATGATGCCGGAACAGACATCGGCGGCGCTGCAACCGACGTTGCGCGATTATGAGAGCCAGGCTCACCACATCCTGAGAGCCGACCGGTCGGCTTACTTTTTCGGTGGCGCGGGCGATGAGCTGACGCTTGAGGTCAATCAGAAGGCCTTTTCGAAGATTGAGTTACTTCCGCGCGTCCTCTGCGATGTGCGCGGCGGTTCAACCCGGATGACCCTGCTTGGCCAAGATATGGCGCATCCGGTTCTGGTGGCGCCCGTCGCCTATCAGAAGCTGGTTCACCCCCACGGGGAAACGGCAATGGCTATTGGAGCCGCCGCCCAGAACGCAGCCATGGTGCTGAGCGCACAAAGCAGCATCGACGCCGCGGACGTCCGCGCGGCCAGCGCCAGCTGCACCTGGTTTCAGCTTTATTGGGGGCCCAGCCGCGAGGCCAATATCGACCTTGTACGGCGGGTGGCTGATCTTGGCTTCACCGCGATCGTGGTGACAGTCGATGCCCCGGTCCAGGGTGTCCGAGACCGCGAAACCCGCACCGGCTTCCGGCTGCCGGCGGATATCTCTGCGGTCAATCTCGCAAACATGCCAGCTCCGCGCTTTGCGCCTCTGGAGCAAAGCGAGTCGATCCTGTTTGACCGGATCGCCCATGTCGCACCGGGATGGGCGGATGTTGAGTGGCTTTGCCAGAATTCAGCCTTGCCTGTGATCCTGAAGGGCATCGTGCATCCAGGTGATGCACGGCAGGCGATCAAAGCCGGTGCGAGCGCCATCATTGTCTCCAACCATGGCGGCAGAATACTTGATACCATGCCGGCCACCTTCACACTGCTACCTGCCATCTTGAAGGCATGCGATGGGGCTGTTCCGGTGTTGATGGATGGCGGAGTGAGGCGCGGCACCGACATTCTGAAGGCATTGGCCCTGGGAGCTTCTGCGGTGCTTGTCGGACGTCCGGCGATTGCCGGTTTAGCCGTCGCCGGCGCCGCCGGTGTCAGCCATGTCTTGCGATTGCTGCGCGACGAACTCGAGATCGCCATGATGCTGACTGGATGCCGCACAATAGCCGACATCACACCAGACATCATCTATCGGCCAGACATCATCTAGCGACCTGCCTGCCTATCTGAACGAGTAACGGATAGGCGCCAGCAATGTAAAGCTGTCGCCTTCGAGGTAGCTTGGCGGGGTCGGCAGCTTGCCGATCTCCTCGAAAACGGCAAGCGCAGCCTCATCGAGCACCGGCCAACCAGAGGATGTTTCGATCTGCGAGGACAGGATTGTTCCGTACTGATCAAGCGTAAAGCGCACCCGCACCTCCCCCTCGATCTGTTTTTCGCGCGCCAGAGCAGGATATTTCCGAACCTTGCTGATCCTGAGCACGATGTCGCGCTGCCATTGGCGCACTTCCGCCTTCTGTTCCGCGGTCAGCCCCTCCCCGGTCGCCTTGGTTGTTTCCGCGACTTCCTCAGCGGAAACCGCGGCGACCGATGCATCGGCAGCATCACTTTCCTGAGCGCCGGTGGTGCTGGCCTGATCGACATCTTCGGGTTTGTATTCGGTGGCAATCTCGTGCGCGAGGTCTTCGGTATCCTCGACCGGCTCCGGACTGGCCACACCAAATTTCAGACTTTCATCCTCCACCTTGTAGGGAATCTGGCTGAGCACGGGTTCTTCGGCGGCCTTGGCCGGATCGACGACTTCGGGGCTTTCGGTGATGGTCGGCGCCTCAGCAGACTCGACCGCTTCGGCGCTGTCTTCTGCCATGTCCGCAGGTGCTGCAATCAGGTCCGACAAATCGAACATGATCGCTCCGGTAATGCCGGTGTCCACCGGTTGTTCGATCATCACGGCAGGTTGCGCGCGCAAGGCCAAATAGGACAAGCCGCCATGAAGCCCGGCACTCGCTACCGCAGCAAATGCCCAGAACCAGATGCCAGACGTTGACCGCTGGTAGACCAGGCTCATGGCTCCTGCCCTATTGCGGTCGGAGCCCCGCTGGCGACCGGATTTTGCGCGTCCGGCTGCACTGCATTTTCATCCAGCCCCACCAGTCCGATTTTCAAAAACCCGTCGGCACGCAGGATATTCATCACGCGGATGAACTCGCCATAAGGCACAGATTTGTCGGCACGAATATAAAGGCGGGTGTCGCGCTTTTGCAGAGTGGCGATACCGACATCAATATAAAGCCGCTCGAACGTCGTACTGGTCTCCCCGACCGACAATTCCAAATCCTCGGCTATCGTGATGAAGACCGGTTTGAGCGGCCGCTGTGGCGGCTCGGCGACAGCAACAGGGAGTTCGACCGGAATGTCCACCGTCGATAGCGGCGCTGCGATCATGAAGATGATCAACAGCACCAGCATCACGTCAATGAAGGGCGTGATATTGATATCGTGGCTTTCGGCCAGTTCGTCGTCATCGGCAATTTTTCCAGCCATGGCCCTTACTCCGCAGCCTCAGCAAGGTTGGGCTTCAGCGCGACTGGCGCCTCCGTAGCCACAACCTTCGAGCCTTGTTCTGCGAAATCGAGATCACGCGACAAGGTGCGCTCCACCAGCGCAGCCGCATCGGCCAGCATGACTTTGTAGCCGCCGAGCCCGCGCGCGATCAGATTGTAGAAGATCACAGCCGGTATCGCTGCTATCAGGCCGATCGCGGTTGCAAGCAGCGCTTCGGCAATCCCCGGCGCTACAACAGCCAGATTGGTGGTGTTGCTTTCCGAAATTGAAATGAAACTGTTCATGATGCCCCAGACCGTTCCGAACAGGCCAACAAATGGAGCCGTCGAGCCGATATTGGCGAGAATACCGGTTCCCGACATCATGCTCCTGGCAGCACCGGCTTCGATCCGCGACAATTCAGAGGAAACACGTTCCTTTACACCGGCCTTGTCGAGGCCTCCGGCACTGCTGCGCTCACGCTCGCGCAGAGCCGCATGCACCATGCGGCCAACAATTCCTTTGCCATTTGCGAAGATCGTCTGAACCCCGGTCAGCGTCGCATGCGCATCAAGCCGGCGGAAACTGCGTTTCAGCTTGGCCTTCTGCCACAAAAGATCCGCTGTCTTTGCAAAGAAGATGACCCATGTCAGCACCGACGCAAAAGCCAGAGAGATCATCACCGCCTTGACCACCCAGTCGGCGGCCATGAACATGCCCATAGCGCTCAACTCGTCTTCACTGGCGTGCACAAGCCAGCCGGAAAGTCCGGTGCCAAGACCGCCGAGCCAATCAACGCGGCCGGCGGACTGCACGGCATCCTGCGCAATCGCGCTCCCGGCCAGCACGGTTAGCATGGTCAACACACCATATCGGATCAGTTTCGTCTTCATGTTTCAGGTCTCTGCCCATGTACGGATGAGGTTGTGATAAATACCGGTCAGTCGAACGACTTCGCTGTCTCCCGCGTCCAGACGCTGGGCAAGAGACTGTATTGTCTGGTCAAGATCGAAAAGCATGGTGCGGTGCGCGTCCGAACGGATCATGCTTTGCAGCCAGAAGAAGGAAGCAACCCGCGCGCCTCGGGTGACGGGAACCACCTGGTGAAGACTGGTCGACGGATAAAGCACCATGTGCCCGGCTTCCAGCTTGACCTCTTGCGTGCCGTAATGATCTTCAACGATCAATTCGCCACCGTCATATTCGTCCGGTTCGCTCAAGAACACCGTCATCGACAGGTCGGTTCTGAGCCGCTCTTGCGTGAGGTGGTTGAGGCGGATGGCATTGTCGACATGGACCCCAAAGGTCTCTTGCGTCTCATACCGGTTAAACATCGGCGGAAGGATTCTGAGTGGCAGCGCCGCAGACAGGAATACCGGATTTGCCGAGAGTTTCTGCAGCAGAAACTGTCCGAGCTTGAGCGCGGCGTCACTCGAAACCGGCAATTGCTGGTTTTGCTTAACCGATTGGGACTGGACGCCAGCCGTCTTCGAACCAGACTCCCACTCGGCCTTGTCAAGCACCTCCCGGAAGTGGCGCACCTCTTCCTTGCTCAGGATATCGGGAATTGTGATCAGCATCTGGCTATTCCATAAAAGTGCGTTCCGGACGTTTACCCGCCCGGAACGCTGTTTCGCGGCAGGCCTTAGAACTTGGCCTTCAGGTTGAACGAGAACTCACGGCCGGGTGCCACATAGGTGAATGGCGAACCGGAGCGGTAGCCGGAGTCGTAGTAGGTCGCGTCAGCAACATTGGTGACGTTGAACTGCAACTCCGCATGCTCCGAGAACTTGTAGGTCGCCAGAAGATCAACGGTGGTGTAATCGGGCAAGGTGTTGCCATTTGCCGATACACTTCCGAGATTTCTCCCGCCGGCATAGTTCACTCTTGCCCCGAGTGTCAGCTTTTCATTGTACTTGTAGGTACCAAGAAGGCTGAATTGCTGGTGGGCAATATTGGCAATATCCTTACCGATTTCAGTGGCGGTGTTGCTCTCGAGAATCTTGCTGTCCATGAACACCGCACCACCGAACAGGGCGATCCGGTCGGTCAGATTGCCCGACACGCCCAATTCAACGCCCGTGATACTGTACTTCAGCGTGTCGAGATATTGCGTGGGCAGCGGACCACCACGACCGTCAGGATCATAGTCCTCGCGCGCGTCTGATTTCACGGTCTGGAAGACGGCCGCCGTCAACAAAAGATGCTCATTGTACTCGTATTTGACACCGGCCTCATAGGACATGTTGCGTTCCGGAGCCAGAACCACGCCGCCATCATCAAGTCCGCCATAAAAGCTGCCACCCGCGGCAATTTCCTGTCCGGACGGGTTCGATGAGCTCGCGACTGCCGCATAAACGCTGGTGTTTTCCCAAGGCTTATAGGTCACACCGGCATTCCAGTTGAACAGCGTGTCCTTGCGCGACAGATCGCTGGAGCTGGAGCTACGCTGGTTGTCGTAGAAATCCACACGGACGCCGCCGTTGATCAGCCATTGCTCGGAAAGCTCGATCGTGTCGAGTGCATAAAGCGATGTCGAACGAACTCTGGTCGTGGTGGCCGAAGTCCCCAGAACCGGAGCTTCGCCTGACCAACAGCCTTCCGCGACCGGATTCGGATTGACAGCGCTGACCGTACAGCCGCGTTGACCGGCCGGGGGCTTGTAGTCTTCGCTCTGCAGGTTCTGATAGCCAAGCGTGCGAACCTTCTCGTCGCTGTAGCTGAGACCTCCCACATAGTTGTGCGCAACTCCGCCCAGCATGGTTTCACCAGTCAGCTCCAGTACGTCGGAGAACACATCGGCCTCCTGGTATCGGCTCTTGAAACTCAGAGACACCTTCCAGTCATTGATGTCGTTCGACCCATTGGTATCCAGGCTGCTCGGCGCAGTCAGCACATAATCATTGATCGAGCGGGAATATCGGGCCGTATTGCTGAGTTTGGTGCTGTCTGTCAGCTCATAGATCGTCTTGACCGTCCCGACAGTTTGGGTCACGTCCTGATAATCGCGCCCAACAACACCGTAGAATGTTGCACGATCAACACCGTATTCGGTCACCGGGCCGCCATTGTCGGACAGGTAGGGAACGCCCCAGTCGGGTGTCTGGTTGATGACCGTATGCGTGACGTCGGCCTCAATCGTAAACTGATCAGTTGGCTTGATGGTCGCTGCTGCGGCAAAACCACGCCGGTCATCCTCGACATTGTCACGGCCTGCTACATTACCATCCTGAACCAGTCCGTTCATGCGGATCTGGACCTGCTCGTTGAAAGCATGGTTGAAATCGATCGTGGCGCGTTTGGTCTTCGCGCTGGTTATCGTGGTGGAAGCCTCGAAAAACGAAATGTCCTTCGCCTTCTTGGTCACGATATCAAGCGCACCACCGGTCGTTCCGCGGCCGCCGACTGTCCCGGCGGGGCCTTTGATCACCTCGATCTGCACGGTGTTGAACGTCTCATGCACACTGATGCCGGAATCGCGGACGCCATCGACATAGAGGTCATTGTTGGCTTTGAAGCCACGGATATAAATGTTGTCGCCGAACGAATTGCCACCCTCGCCAAAACCCAGCGAGATGCCCGGTGTGGTTCGCGCAATTTCACGAACCGACGTCATACCGGTGGCTTCGAGAACCTCTTTGCCAATTGTAGTCACAGTACGCGGAGTATCGGCAATGCTTCCGGGCAAACGGGAATTGGCCAACCGGTCGCTTTTGAAGGGGGCATCAGGATCGGCATATGGATTGCCACGTGCAATTTCCTTGGCCTTCTCGGTAGCTTCAGCCGCCGCTTTTGCCTCGGCTTCGGCGCGCTGATTGGCTTCCTCAAGTGCCGCAGCGCGTGCGGCGGCTGCATCTTCCTGCCGTTTGGCCCTGGCTGCAGAGGCACGTTGCGCGGCGCGCTTGCTCGCTGCCGCGGCTTCCTGCTTTTGAGCTGCGGTTGTAGCCGCAGGCTGCTCTTGCTGTGTAGTTTCAACTTCAACGGTGGGAAGGACGATGGTCTCGCCATCCTGCGCCAATGCATGATGTGTTCCCACAGCAACAAAACAAGCCGCTGCAACGGTGGCACTCAACATGTCAGAAATCTGTGAATGCGAATTTTTTCGAGTGCCGGAAACCGGCGCGCCCCTGAGCGAGACTTTCATGTCTCATCCCCCATATAGATTGTACAAGATTGGTGAGCCTCCCGAACGGAAACACCGCAGGGAGAAATGTTTGGCTGGCTCACAATCCTCAAACAGGGAAAGTTGGCGGGCTACGATGAGCCACCAAATAGTTGACGCTTTTTGTCAAGTAAAGTGCAAAGGCACACACACGGTTCAAACAGCACTGTAACAGGCCGCGGTTGGAACGTAGAAAATATGGATAAGTATCTGTTTAAAATTGAATTTTTAAAATTTTGGAACCCAGGGAACCTCCTGGCGCCGGAGACGAAAATACGGCAACAATGTGGCCGATTTGATACATATCTGATTGCGGCCTGGCTCTTTGAGCACAATGGCGTTCTCTCCATCAGACGTCTGAGACCGGTAGAGTACACGACCGCCTTGGGTTTTGCGCCCTGATGACGACAGCGGTCTGACAGCTGGGCCGGCCGCCGCCAAAACCCACGATCATTGGCGGTCAAGCATACGATCCAGGATTTGCCATTGAAGGTTTCAATGAAGCTCGATTACCGGGAGCAGGACGAAAAACGTGTCCCTAGCTGACGAATGGTGGCCACATCAGCATTGGCGAAGGCGACGCGCAAATACCCCTCCAGCCCGTTGCCGAAGAAAGATCCAGGAATGGTGATGACACCGGTCTCGAATGCCAGCTTGTGAGCGGCATCATAGGCGCTGAGATCTTCGAACGGATGGCGGACAAAAGCGAAATAGGCGCCAAGTGCCGCAATTTCCCAGCCCGGCGCTCCGGCCATCACCTCGGTTAGCGCCGAACTGCGTGCGGAGATCTCCAGAGTATTCTCGCGCCGCCAATCGGCGAGCGTCGGAATTGCCTTGGCAAGTGCGGCTTGCGGTGGCCGTGGCGCGCAGATCTGCAGATTGTCCATCACCTTGGCGATCTGGGTGATGACCACTTCTCCGCCCGTTATGGCTCCTACCCGATGACCCGGAATGCAGAACGACTTGGAGAAGCTGTACAGCCCGATCAAATTGTCCTGCCAACCGGGAATTGCAAACAGACCATGGGGCGAACCGGCGTCGAGCGGCAGAAAATCGCGATAGGTCTCGTCGAGGATCAGCCAGATGCCGCGAGCGCGACAAAGTTCGAACAGCGCCTGGAGCAGGCCTGCGGGATAGGTGGCGCCGGTGGGATTGTTGGGCGTGACCACTGCCAGTGCCCGAACGCCTTCGGTAATCATCGCCTCGACCGCCGCCGGTGTTGGCAGAAAACCGTCCTCCGCCAAGCAATCAACATAGTCGACTTTGACCCCGGACATCGCCAGCGTGGTCTCGTGATTGAAGTAACACGGGTTGGTCAGCAGCACGGCGTCGCCGGGGCCGGCAATTGCCATCATCGTCGCCATGAAGGCCTGATTGCAGCCTGAGGTGATGTGAATGTTGGCCGGATTGATGTCAGCGGCGTAAATTGAGCTGACCCATTCAGCATAGGCACCGCGCAATTCCGGCTCACCTTCGATGTCGCCATAGCCTGCCATCGCCACCGAACTTGCCGCCTCGCCAAGCCAACCAAGCATGTCGGGATGTGGCGGATAGCCGGGCACGGCCTGCGACAGGTCGATCAGCGGACCAAGATGGCCGTCATAGTCGCGCTTCCAGGCCTGCACCTCCGGGATAGGCGGCGCTGCAAGCGTTTGGACAAGCGGATTGAAACGGGCAGACGACATGATGGATGCTTTCATGGATCCGTCTGTGTGACGGGATCGGTTTCGTTTTGATGCGAAGTCTGCGCCTGCTGCGCCCGGCGAATGGTCCGGCGGGCGGCAATCAGAGGCTCTGCCCGGGCATCCTCTTCCTCGATGCTCGAAAACAGCCAGTCGATAAAGGCGTCGACCACCGGCGTCGAGCGCAGATCGTTGCTGCAGGCAACATAGAAGGCGTCGACCGCAGGAACGGCAAGCTTGAATGGCACGATTATCTGTCCCTTGGTCAGCAGGCTCGCCGCTGTCAAGGTGTCGCCGAGCGCAATGCCGTGACCAAGCAGTGCCGCCTCAATGGCAAGACGCGCATCGGAGAAATGGTGCTGCTGTACGCCGGAGATGCCGCGCACATCTGCCGCAGTCAGCCAGATATGCCATTCATGACCGTCGTCGCCGTGCAGGATGGTGTGCTCGGCCAGATCGCGAGCGGTGCGGATCGGCCGGTTGTTGATCAGCGACGGGCTGGCAATCGGGAACAGGTCGAGATGCGACCACAGCTTGAGCCAGCAATCGGTCCAGCTGCCGTCGCCATACAGGATGGCGATATCCACATCGGGTGAATGGATCAGCGCCGGATCATTGGCGGCGTTGAGTGTCAGTCGGATTTCCGGATACCGGGCCGTGAAACTCGCCAGCCGCGGCATCAGCCACAAGGACAGAAGCGCCGAGACACAGCTGATGGACAGCGAACCGGATTTTGCCGGCCGGGTCATGCGCGCCGTGGCGGCTGCGATCTCCTCGAAAGCCGATGACACCGAAGGTAACAGGTCGGCGCCATGTTCGGTCAATGTCAGCCGCTGGCCGCTGCGGTTGAAGAGCTTGACGCTCAGCGAAGCTTCCAGCGCCTTGATCTGATGACTTATGGCGCCATGGGTGACGCAGAGCTCCTTCGCCGCCTTGGTCAGCGAGCGATTTCGAGCGGTCGCCTCGAAGGCCCGCAACGGATTTAGCGGCGGCAGTCTTTGTGTCATCGGCTCACTCCTGATGTGAGAATTTCTCACATAAATGGCGCTAACAATATCAATTGCTTTCCTTCCATTGCTTTGCAACATTTTATTTGACGACTGTGCCGAATGACGCGGCGCCGCATATCATTTTAGGATGGCATTTACATGGCTTGGGACAAGACAAAGCTCGACGAGCTAAAGGGCAAGTACGCCGAGAGCCATGGCGGCGAATTGTTCAACCCGAAATTCCGGCGCGTTGCAGACAAGATTTTCACCGAGAGCGGTACCCGACTCGCGCCCTATTCCGGCATCCCGACCTTCCTCACCGCGCCCTATGTCGAGATCGACAATGAAAATCCTGATTTCGGCGATCTGCAGGTGGCCATCATCGGCATGCCGATGGATCTCGGCGTTACCAATCGCAACGGCTCGCGCTTTGGTCCTCGGGCCCTGCGGACCATCGAGCGTATCGGCCCTTACAATCATGTGCTCGATTGCGCTCCTGTGCACGAACTGCGCGTCGCCGACATCGGTGATGTCAGCTTTCAGAGCCGCTACCGGCTTGAACTCAGCCACGAAGACATCGAGCGCCGTCTGCATCAGATCGTTGACGCCGGTGTGCTGCCGCTGTCGGTGGGCGGCGACCATTCGATCACCCACCCGATTCTCAAGGCCGTGGGCAAGAAACGCCCAGTCGGCATGATCCACATCGATGCCCATTGTGACACCGGCGGCGCCTTCGATATGACCAAGTTCCACCATGGCGGCCCGTTCCGCAACGCGGTGCTCGATGGCGTGCTCGACCCGACGCGAACCATCCAGATCGGCATCCGCGGTGCGGCCGAATATCTCTGGGAGTTCTCCTATGAATCCGGCATGACCGTCATCCATGCCGAAGAAGTCACCGGCATTGGAATGCCGGCGATCATCGCGCGGGCCAAGGAAATCATCGGCGACGGGCCAACCTATCTCTCCTTCGACATCGACAGCCTCGACCCGTCATTCGCGCCGGGAACAGGGACACCGGAAGTCGGAGGCCTGACCACACGCGAAGTGCTGGAACTGATCCGGGGGCTCAAGGGCATGAACATTGTCGGCGGTGACGTGGTCGAAGTGGCGCCGCAATATGATTCCACCACAAACACGGCGCAGGCTGGCGCGCAGGTGCTGTTCGAGATTCTCAGCCTGATGGTTTTCAGCCCGGCAATCACCGGCGCGAGAACCTGAGACGAAGACATTCGCCATTGAACGGAATGCAATGAGCAACGGCGGCAAACGCCGGATTCAACCAACCATTCCCGAGGGAAAACCATGTCACTGCATCACACCTTGAAATCCTCCATCGCCGCGCTGGCACTTCTCGGCGCCGGCTTTGCCTTCACAGCACCAGCCAGCGCCGACGCGGTCAGCGACATCCAGGCCGCCGGCGTCCTCAATGTCGGCGTCTTCTCCGATTTCCCACCCTTCTCCTCCGCCAGTTCCGACATGAGCCTGAAGGGCTATGACATGGACGTGGCGCAGGCGATTGCCGACGCGCTGAAGGTCAAGCTCAATCCCGTCGCCGTCACCGGCCAGAACCGCATTCCCTATCTCAATGATCACCGCGTCGATCTGCTGATGAGCGTCGGCTATTCCGACGAGCGCGCCAAGGTCATCGACTATGCTACCGCCTATGCACCTTATTACATCGCCGTCATCGGACCTGCCGCAACGGAAGTGAAAGATGCGGCTGATCTCGCCGGCAAGTCGATTTCCGTCAACAAGGGCACGCTGGAAGACACCTCGCTGACCGAAGCAGCTCCGGAAGGCACCGACATCAAGCGTTTCGACAACTACAATTCGGTGATCCAAGCGTTCATCTCGGGCCAGACCGACCTGATGGTCGTCGGCAATGATGTCGGCGCGGGCGTGCTGGCCAAGCAGGACGCAATGCAGCCGGAGCAAAAATTCCAGCTGTTGAGCTCGCCCTCGCACATCGCACTCAACAAGGGCGAAGATGCGCTCAAGACCGCCATCAACGACACCATCGCAAAGATGGTCGAAGACGGCAGCCTCAACGCCTCGTCGCAGAACTGGCTGAAGGTTGATCTCAACCCGGAAAACCTCAAGGACTAGATCTTGTCCTATAGCCTCGACTTCGGTTGGCTTTACGACGCGCTGGGGGCAATTGCCCGCGGCGCGTCGATGACCATCTTCCTGATTGCGGTGACCACCGTGCTGGGCACCGTACTCAGCGTGATCCTCGCAGCCGGGCGGCGCAGCGGCAATCGACCGTTACGCCAAGCGATCACCGCTTATGTCGAAGTGATCCGCAACACTCCGTTTCTGGTGCAGTTGTTCTTCATCTTCTTCGGCCTGCCCAGCCTCGGCATCAGGCTCGACCCGGTCTCGGCGGCGATCCTGGCGATGACGCTCAACATGGCGGCCTACACTACCGAGATCGTCGGCGCCGGCATCGACGCAGTCTCCAAGGGCCAGAAGGAAGCCGGTCTGGCGCTGGGTTTGCGGCCAAGACAAGTGTTTGTCAAAATCGTGCTGCCGCAGGCTTTGCAGATCATTTTTCCGGCGCTCACCAGCCAGGTGGTCATCATGATGCTTGAATCTGCCGTCGTGTCGCAGATTTCCGTCAGCGAACTCACCTATGAAGGCGACATGCTGCAGGCGCGCACCTTCCGCGCCTTCGAGACCTATTTTATCATCACGCTGGTCTATCTTGGATTGTCGATCGGGCTCAGGCGCCTGTTGATCAGGGCCGGTCGCGCCACCTTGCCCGCGGGCATATCATGATCGAATTCACTCTCTGGGATATTGTCCGCAACCTGCTTTTTGCCACACGCTGGACGGTGGCCTTGTCGCTGGCAGCCTTTGTTGGCGGCACAATTGTCGGTATCATCATCCTTATCCTTCGGATTTCCAAGCATGATTGGCTGCGGCGCTTCGGCAAGGGTTACATCGCGTTGTTCCAGGGCACGCCGTTGCTGATGCAGCTGTTTCTGATTTTCTTCGGCATGCCGATGCTCGGCTTCCGCATCGAGCCGTGGTCGGCAGCTGTGCTGTGCCTGACGTTCTATGCCAGCGCCTATCTGGCCGAAATCTGGCGCAGCGGTGTCGAGGCTCTGCCGACCGGCCAGTGGGATGCCGCCGCCAGCCTCGGCCTGCACCGGGTGCAGGAACTCGGATTGATCATCCTGCCGCAGGCGTTTTCGATCACTCGCGCGCCAATCGTCGGCTTTCTGGTGCAGCTGATCAAGGCTACGGCGCTGACCTCGATCATCGGCTTTGACGAGTTGCTGCGGACATCGAATGCCATCAACAACGCCACGTTTGAGCCATTCAAGGTTTACGGTCTGGTGGCGGTGATCTTTTTCATCCTCTGCTTTCCGCTGACACAATATGCGCGGATGCTGGAGGCTAGGCAAAACGCCCAATGATGCAATGGATCTCAGGACCGCCAGCAAGGGAACACTGTCAGAAACCGGCACAGGAGATCACATAAGGCACTCCCGATGCAAAATTCCCATTTGGGCAATTTCTAGACGTTGGCGACAGCTTCGTTGACAGCCAGTTTGGCCATGGCAAGCGCTGCTTCACGGGTTTTTGCTGCGGCGATGAAGCGGCCATTGTGACAGAAGCTCGCTCCCTCGACGCCGCAAGCCGCCTCCAGATCACCATTGGTGAGGCCAGCCCAGGCTGCAGGCAGATCGGCACGCAGCTCAAACCCTTCATCGGCACGGCGGATACCGGTCAGGCACCAATCCTTATCGCGCGGGTGAACCACGAACAGCAAATGATCCGCGCCCGATTTCATCACCGCAGATCGGAACGGCATGCCCATCGGCAGTTCCAGAACGCGGTCCTCGCCCGCTACCGAAATCGCCTGGAGTACGAGATCTTCGGCTCGCAGCTTTGCTGCGCTTCCGGCGATTCTGGCCTCAAGGAAACTCCGCGCAATGGCCAGCGCTTCGCCGAACGCACGCTCCAGCGCCTCGGGATCCGGCTCGTCGAACACCGGCTTCAAGGTTTCAAGCAGAACCGGCAATGTCAGCACAGCCAGCGGGCCAGCAACGGCGGGGCTCATTGCACCATTGTCCATCAAATCTATCGGCAACACGAAGCTGGCGTCGAAAGCGCCATGAACAGTCTCAACATGAGTATCCGGAAGCCCTGTTGCGGCAAGATAGTCACGGCCATAATGCTTCCAGATCAAACCGAATGAACTGTAGGGTTGGCCATCCTCGCGCAATGGCGCACCGCGCTGATGATGATCAAAGATCCGCGCCTCGGCGTCATAAGCGCCACCCACATCATAGATGATCCGGTCTGCACCGGGTGTGATCCATTCCGGTGACCGGCTGCGGACCACACGGGCTTCCGGGAAAAGCCGGGTCAGAATGACACTGGACAGCAATTCATCGGCATGAAAGCCGCCGGAATGGGTGATGAGGAAATCTGGGGTCATACAGCTATGCGCCTTGCTGATGCGGATCATCCGCCTGCGGTACCCCCCAGATACCTATTGTCGACCGCCAACTCAACCCGATCCTATGACGATCGGAACGCGAACGCATTTTCATCCAGCAGTCCGAACCTCTCACACGACATCAGGACGGCTCCCAATTTGGTCAGGGGCAATCGATCAAGCCAAATCGAGGCGCGCACAAACCTCACACAGCCAGATAGCGCGTCTTGAGATCGGGGGTGGCGTCGAATGCGCCCCAGTCACCTGAGAACACAATCCGACCGCTGTCGATCAGGTAAAACCTGTCGGTGCAAGCTCCCGCAAACTTGCCTTCGTGTGAGGTGGCTGCATTCACCCGAGATCCTCCCCAGAGATCTGCATTGGATACCGAATTCCTGACCAGCGGAGTAAATTAGGGTTGATGGCAGAGCCACCTCATCCAAAGAGATTGAACAACAACGCCTCGGGCCAAGGTTGTCTTCCCGATGCATTCTTGATTTCGGCCACGGAAGGATTGGACATCACAGGAAAGAAGCAGTGGTCTTTGGCGATGTTGAGACCCTAAAGGTCAGCGGCGGAATCCTGATCATGGGTACAGAGATATGTCCCGTAACCATGCTGGCTTGCGCTGCATCCAGGCCTGCAACGATGTCGTGGCATGCGATCATTTTTCCAGACTGACCTGCTGCCGGGCTCACACAACCAGGCACGGTGTTTCACGAAGCCGAAGACTTGGAATTGGAATTGGAATTGGCATTGGCATTGGCATTGGCATTGGCATTGGCATTGGCATTGGCAGAAAGAAATTCTGCCACATGCAGCGGCAACCTCTCACAACAGATTGTTCTGTATCGATTATATTGAGCTCAACCACCCTTTCCCACAGGGTGGCACCAACCTGGTTCAGCACGGGTTTCGGCGTTTTCAGTAAACTGAGGCTGGTTCACATTGACTTGACCGTCCCCGAATTGGCTTTCCATCAGTGCTTTGAACACTGAGCCGACACCAATGAGCACAGGTTCATTATAGCCAATGAGTGCAATTCCCTTAGTGAGATCACCAAGAGTTCCTGCCCAGCGGTCAAATCCTTCGCGGGCAACTGATTTACAGATCACGACAGGCGTGGCCGAATCCATGCCCCGGGCATCCAGTTCCGTCGCAATCTGTCCTGCGGTCCTTCCACCCATGTAGAAAACAGTTGTCGTCTTCGGGTCTGCGATCCCGGCCCAGTCCAGATCGGAGGGCAACTCGCCATTGCGGCTGTGGCCGGTGACAAAACGCACCGATTGTGCATGGTCGCGATGGGTAAGCGAGACCCCAAGCTGTGCGGCCATGGCAAGAGCGGAGGTAATGCCGGGCACAACCGTCACCGCAATACCCTCTTCTTCAAGCCTGGCAATTTCCTCTCCGGCGCGCCCGAAGATCATCGGGTCTCCGCCCTTGAGCCGCACCACATTCTTGCCGGCCTTGGCGAGCTTTATCATGGTGGCGTTGATATCGTCCTGCTTGCAGCTTTCGCGTCCACCGCGCTTTCCCACCAGCATGCGCTGGGCCTCGCGGCGCGCCAGTTCCAGCACATCATTGGATACGAGATCATCAAACAGGATGACATCGGCGGCCTGCAGCGCGCGCACTGCTTTGAGCGTCAGCAATTCAGCGTCACCCGGACCGGCGCCAACAAGAGTGACCTTGCCCTTCGAGGTTGAGCCTGCGCCCTTGATTGTCTTGAGCTGAGCCAGTAATTCCTTGTCTGCATGACTTGCGGGCTCAGTGCCGAAAGCCTTGTCCACGAATGCTTCCCAGAATGCACGGCGTTCAGGCCCGGGTGTCAAATGGTCATTGACCGTGTCGCGGATCGATTGCGCCAATTGCGCCCACATCGCAACTGAGGGTGGTATCAATGTCTCGATACGGCGACGGATAGCCTGGCCCAGGATCGGTGCGGCACCATCGGTCGATATGCTGATCACTGCAGGCGACCGGTTGACGATGGAGCCGAACTGGAACTCACAAAAAGCCGGTTTGTCGATCACGTTGACTGCCACCCCCGCCGCCCGTGCGGCGTGGTAGAAGGCATGCGCCTCACTTTCCGTTTCCGCATCACAGATGGCGATCTGCATGTGATCGAAACACTCCGGCGACCATGCTTTTTGGTGCCAGACATACGAGCCCGCGACGCTGGGTGCAGCGATAAAATCGGAAAACACCGGGTCGAGCTCATCGGCATGGACATGAACCTCGGCCCCGGCGGCCGCGAGCAACTCGGCCTTCCACGCGGCCGCCTCGGAGCCGCCCGCAACCAGCACCTTCTTACCATGGAGTTTGTAAAAAACCGGAAGCGTCGCCAAGGCCGCCATCCGCTCGCGCGATGCGTTGCGGCGCGGCTTGTTATTCAGCTGCAATGATCTGATGTTCATCGAGTATCACCTTGATTTCCGCCTTGCAGGAGCCGCAATTGGTGCCCGCAGTGGTTCTGCTTCCGACCGCGGCAACACTGCCGCAACCGCTTCGGACTGCGTCAATGATGTCGTTCACCCCGACATTCATGCAGGCGCAGACGATGGCACCCTTGTCGGGCATGTCATTGGCCGGACGGCCGGCGATGATCCGCCAGCGCGACGACAAGTTGGTGTAATCCTGTTCGAGTTGATCGGCGGCCCAACTGCGTGACACCGCAACCGGTTGTTGTGAAAGAAAGACGGCGCCAACCAGCCGGGTGCCGTCAAAAGCGGCGTGACGGGTAAGTCCGCTTGCGGGGTCCGTGAAGGAAAGCAGCGGGGTTGCCCGATCAATTCCCAAAAGCGCGCAGATGAATGACTGGGCATCGCCAATTGCCTCGGCGAGGGCAAATTCGGCGCGCCAGCCGCCAGCGGCCTTGGCCATCGCCCAATAGTCCGCGCTGCTCATGACGGAAGTGTCCCTGACCGGTTTGCCGCGGCTGACGACAAAGCCGTAATGGCAGGCTTGAAACCTTGTGAGACGGGCTGCGGTGTTCTTGAGTGCCGGTTGGCCGGAAACCGGATCAACCACCGGGGCCACGAGACGGTCAACCCGCGCGCTTGAGGCCCATTGGTCGGTCCAGTGCATCGGCACGAAAACACTGCCAGGCCGCTGGCGCTCGGTGATCTGCGCCCGGACAACGATGTCTCCCCGGTCACTGCTCACCCGCACCAGATCAGCAACACTGATGCCTTGCGCCGCAGCATCGAGAGGATGAATTTCGGCGAATGGTTCGGCGATATGGGTCGACAGGCGCGCACTTTTGCCCGTCCGCGTCATGGTATGCCAATGATCACGAATGCGGCCGGTGTTCAGGGTGATCTTATGATCACCACTCGCTGCGAGTTGAGGCGGAGTTACCGGCACAAACCGCGCCAGCCGGTCTTCGGTGTAAAAACCACCATTGGCGAAGAAGCGCGTGTCGGGTGATATCGAAATATCATCTGCGGGCTTCGGCCACTGGAACGGGGCGAGATCTTCATAGGCTGCATCATCAATGCCGGCATATGCGCCGATATCCAGATCGCGGGTTCCGTTGTTTTCAAACGCGGTTTGCGCCGCGTATTCGCCCATGATCGCGGCGGCGTTGGGGAAATCAAACGCCTTTGCATGGCCCATCCGCTTACCGACTTCCGCCATTTGCCACCAGTCGGCCCTGGCTTCACCCGGAGCGGGCAGGATCGCACGTTGCCGTGAAATGCGGCGCTCGGAATTGGTGACGGTGCCGTCCTTTTCGCCCCATCCGTGCGACGGCAGTTTCACATGCGCGTGCTGGATTGTGTCGGTTTCCGCCATGATGTCGGACACCACCACGAAGGGGCAGACCTTGAGTGCAGCCTCGACGGCTGCGGCGTCGGGCATGGAATCGACCGGATTGGTGGCCATGATCCAGAGCGCCTTGATCCGCCCCTCGCCAACGGCCTGGAACAGGTCGACTGCCTTGAGGCCCGGCTTGCCGGCGATTGCGGGGGAGTTCCAGAAACGCTGTACCCGGTCACGATGCTCGGGGTTCTCGATTTCCATGTGGGCTGCCAGCATATTGGAAAGACCGCCGACTTCACGGCCACCCATGGCATTGGGCTGCCCGGTGACGGAAAACGGTCCCATTCCGGGTTTGCCGATGCGACCGGTCGCCAGATGGCAGTTGATGATCGCGTTGACCTTGTCGGTGCCGGTCGAGGACTGGTTGACGCCCTGACTATAGACGGTGACGACTTTTTCGCACGCCGCCCAGAGCTTGTAGAATGACTTCAGGTCAGTGGCAGACAGTCCGGTCTGCGCCATCAGCTTCGGCAAGCTCACCATCCGTGCAGTCGACAGGGCATCCTCAAAACCGTTGGTAAATGCGCCGACATAGGCATCATCGAGACAGTCTGTGTCAGCCAGATGTGCAAGCAGGCCGAGGAACAGGCTGACGTCACCATCGGGTGCGATCGGCAAATGCATATCGGCGATATCGGCAGTCATGGTGCGGCGCGGGTCGATGAGAACGATCTTCATCTCCGGGCGTGCCGCTTTGGCGGTGGCGATGCGTTGATAGAGAACCGGATGGCACCAGGCTAGGTTGGACCCTGTCAGCACGATGAGGTCTGCAAGCTCCAGATCTTCATAGGTTCCCGGCACCGTGTCGCTGCCAAAAGCGCGGCGGTGGCCTGCAACCGAAGACGCCATACAAAGCCTCGAATTGGTGTCAATATTGGCGGACCCGATAAAGCCTTTCATCAGCTTGTTGGCGACATAATAATCCTCGGTCAGCAACTGGCCGGAGACATAGAACGCGACACGGTCCGGTCCGTGTTCCTCGATCGCCTGCGAAAACCTTGAAGCCACGAGATCAAGGGCGTCAGCCCATGAGGATCGCTTCCCCCGAATTTCCGGATAAAGCAGGCGGCCGTCGAGATCGAGGGTCTCGCCAAGCGCCGAGCCCTTTGAACACAGCCGGCCAAGGTTTGCGGGGTGGTCCGGGTCGCCCTTGATTGATACGGCGCCACCCTCCTCCAGTGTCGCCAGAACGCCACAGCCCACCCCGCAATAGGGACAGGTGGTGCGGGTTGTCTTGTTTGCTGCATTCATCGCCGCACGTCTCCGAAATTCAGGGCCCGCTCATGCGAGCGCTCACCAGTTGCTGTAGGACAGGAATTTGCCGCTCATCCGGATCTCGATCCGGTCCCCCTTGGGATTGGGGAGCTTTTCAACACTCATGTCGAAATCGATCGCGCTCATGATGCCGTCGCCGCCCTTTTCCTGAATCAGCTCCTTGATGGTCTGGCCGTAGACACCCATGATTTCATAGAGCCGGTAGATGCATGGGTCTGTCGGCACCGTCATGGCGAAGGTCTTGTTGGGATATTCCGCCAGCACCACTGCAGCCGCCTGCGGCAAGCCCAGATTGATTGTGAGCTCATCGGCCTTTTGCCTGGGCAGCGAGTTCATACCCAGACAGGCCGAGGTGACAAAGACCTCGCTCATGCCGATGCCTTCGGCAATGGAAGCCCAGGACAGACCTCCCGCACGCTTCTTCTCGTAAATCATCGCGGTGACGTCGGATTTGCTGAGCATAGGTCAATCTCCGTTTCGAAACATCAAGGTTTGTGGGTGGCCAACCAGCCGATGAGGACGATGAGAACAAGCGACAGGATCAGGCTGATCGACTTCCAGAACAGCACCGGATCGCGCTCGGCCAGTGGCGGCCGCTCAAGTCCCGGCAAAGCGGGATTGAGCCGCGTGAGATCGGCGATGAATTCGGCCACGTCCTGCTGCCGTCTGACCGGGTCGTAGCGCACAGCCTTGCGCAGCGCGGCGTCGACAAAGAGGGGAATTTCGCTATCCACGTCGACGACCGGGTCATAACCGAGCCTACGTTGCGCGGCGCGGCTGTGTGCCTGGGCCATCGCTGCGCCATAGGGCAGCCGCCCCGAAAGCATCTGGTAAGTCAGGACCCCGAGCGAAAACAGGTCGGAGGCTGCAATGCCTTGCTCGCCAAGCAGATATTCCGGCGCCATGTATTGCTGAGTGCCTGGCAACGGATCGCCGCTAGCACTGGCGAGTTCGTCCACTCCGGCAACCCAGGCCGAGCCGAAATCAATCAGCGTGATGTGTCCGGCGGCGTCGATGAGGATGTTTTCAGGACGGATGTCCTGGTGCAGCATTTGCCGACGGTGCATGGCCTGAAGCCCTGCCCCGATCTGCGAGACGATAGCCTGCACCATGGCAACAGGCGGCTTGGGGTTGTCTCGCATCCATCTGGTCAGGCTGCGGCCTTCAACCAGCTCCATGGTCGTGTAGAGAAATTGCCGCGACCGGTCCGGAACTGCGGCACGCAAGACATGGGGATTGGATACCCGGCGGGCAACCCATTCCTCCATCACGAACCGGCGCAAAAACTCGGCGTCGTCATGAACAGAGACAGCCGGAACCTTGAGTGCCACACGCGTGCCGGAGACGGAATCCACAGCCTCGAACACATGACTGCGGTCACTGCCATGCAGGCGACGAATGATGCGCCAGCCATCAAAATTGTCACCCGGCTCGGGGATGGCCGGGGGCGGCAGCATAACCGAAAGAGACCGGCTTTCCTGTGCGTCTGCACCGGGAAGGCTTTCGATGCGGATCAACTGGACCGTCAGATTGTCGCGTGAACCGCTCTCGAGCGCGTGGAATGCGAGGCCGCGGGCAGCGTCATCAAGATCGGCGCCGTCATCGAGAAGCCGCTGCAATGTTGCCCGGTCGGCGTATTCGGCAACACCGTCAGTGGCCAGAACAAAGACATCGCCAACTGACAGCGGCAATTGCCGGTAGTCGATTTCCACCTGTGCATCCATGCCCAGCGCCCGGGCGAGATAGACTTGTGTCGAGGAAACGCGGATCTTGTGATCAACCGTCAACTGTTCGAGACTTTGCCCCGTCAATCGCAGCACCCGGCTGTCGCCGATGTGAAACAGATGCGCTGTCCGGGATTTGAGAACCAGTACACTGAAGGTACAGACAAAACCGCGATCACGATCCTGTCCCTGGCCATCACCATGGGCGGCTTGCCGGGTCTGGGCGTGAAGCCACGAATTGACGGCTGCGATGACGCGCTGCGCCGAGGTTTTGACCGACCAGGCTTCAGACGTGCAATAATAATCGGAGAGAAAGCTCTTCACCGCTGTTTCGGCAGCGATCTGGCTCACATCACTGCTCGAGATGCCATCGGCAATGACCAACGTGATCCCCTTCATCATCCGCGCCGGGCCATCCGGAATCACGGCGCCATGGAAATCCTGATTGATCTCCTTGAGGCCCCGGTCCGAATATTGTCCGAGAGATATTTCCAGTTGAGCGGTCACTGTGGATCCTCTGCCCGTGAAAGGGACCCCGCCGAAGCAGAGTCCCGGAGAGTTTACTCGGCAGGTGCCAGCTTGGCGGCAGCAAGCCGCTTGGCGCCGGTGCGGACATGAGTGGAGTAAAGCGTCAGACCAACGAAGGCGAAGCCGCCGACGAGATTGCCGATGACGGTGGGAATCTCGTTCCAGATCAGATAATCCATGATCGAGAAATTACCGCCCAACATGATGCCCGACGGGAACAGGAACATGTTCACGATCGAATGCTCGAAGCCCATGTAGAAGAACAGCATGATCGGCATCCACATGGCGATCACCTTGCCTGACACCGTGGTCGACATCATCGCCGCAACCACGCCGGTGGAGACCATCCAGTTGCACAGCACACCGCGCACGAACAGCGTCAGCATGCCACCCGCGCCATGAGCCGCATAGCCGACCGTGCGACCCTCGCCGATATGGCCGATGGCGACACCAACCTTGTTGGGTTCGGTGGTGAAGCCGAAGGTGAAGACGATGGCCATCATCACCGCGACCGTGAATGCACCGGCGAAATTGCCTACAAAAACGAGGCCCCAGTTGCGCAACATGCCGTTCACGGTAACGCCGGGGCGCTTGTCGATGAGGGCCAGCGGCACCAGGGTGAAAACACCGGTCAACAGGTCAAACCCCATCAGATACAGCAGGCAGAAGCCGACCGGAAAAAGGACTGCACCAGCCAGCGGCTGGCCTGTCTGGACGTTGATTGTCACAGCGAATGCTGCTGCGAGTGCCAGGATTGCGCCGGCCATGAAGGCCCGGATCAAGGTGTCGCGGGTGGACATGAATACCTTGGATTCGCCCGCATCGATCATCTTCGTGACGAATTCTTGTGGAGCCAGATAGGCCATTACAATTCCCCTTTTAACTTGGTTTGAGTGAGCATGCTTCGGCTGATTGAACCTTGTGGCTCTTCCTCCCTCCAGCGGTCACAAATTGACCGCGAGATAGATGGTTTCCTCCTCCAGCCGCACCGGGAATGACAACGTCTGCCCCTCGTCAGCTCCCAGAGCCGTGCCGGTTTCAAGACTGATGACCCAATTGTGCAAGGGACAGGTGACGCAACCATCGTGGACAATGCCCTGGCTCAACGGCCCGTTCTTGTGCGGGCATTTGTCTTCGAGCGCGAACACCCGGTCATCGGCGGTGCGGAACACGGCAATGCTCATTTCACCGCTTTTGACGCAACGGGCGCCGCGCCGCGGTATGTCGCCGATCGTGCCGACTTTCATCCATGTCTGTGTCATCGCATTCATTCCGCCGCCTCCAGTTTCAGGGTCGCCATCGGGTTGAACTCGTGCTTGTCCTTGCCCGAGACGCGTTCGGACCATGGATCGACCTGGGCGAATGTCTGGCTGAAGACGAAACGGGCATAGTAGGCTTTGCGCTTTTCCGGCTGATCCATGATCTGGCGGCGGATCTCGTCGAGACCGATGCGCTTTGCCCATTTGTAGATGCGCTCGAGATAGCGGCCCTGCTCGCGGTACATCTGCGCAAGTGCGACGACGTGCTCCATAACCTCTTCTTCGGTCTTCACGTTGCCGAGAATCTCGGTGCCCTTGATGTCGAGACCGGCAGCACCGGCGAAATGAATCTCGTAACCGCTGTCGACGCAGATGACGCCGATGTCCTTGCAGGTGGCCTCAGCGCAATTGCGCGGACAGCCGGAGACCGCCAGTTTCAGTTTCGCCGGCGTCCAGGAGCCCCACATGAATTTCTCGAGCTTGATGCCGAGACCGGTGGAATCCTGCGTGCCGAACCTGCACCAGTCGGTGCCGACACAGGTTTTGACCGTTCGAAGGCCCTTGGCGTAGGCCTGTCCCGAGACAAATCCGGCCTTGCCGAGATCCGCCCAGACCGCCGGGAGATCCTCTTTCTTGATGCCGAGCATGTCGATACGCTGGCCGCCGGTACATTTGACCGCAGGAATGTTGAACTTGTCGACCACGTCGGCAATCGCACGGAGTTCTGTCGAAGACGTCATGCCGCCCCACATCCGCGGGACCACCGAATAGGTGCCGTCCTTCTGGATATTGGCGTGAACGCGCTCATTGATGAAGCGCGACTGGTAGTCATCGGCATATTCATCCGGCCAGTCACAGACGAGATAATAATTCAGCGCCGGGCGGCATTTGGCGCAGCCGCAGGAGGTGTTCCATTCCAGCTCCTGCATCACCGCCGGAATGGTCTTGAGCTGCTTCGCCTTGATCAGACGACGAACGTCGTCATGACCCAGCCCGGTGCAGCCGCACATCGGCGTGACAGCTGCCGGATTGTACGCGTCCCCCAAGGTCAGGCTGAGCAGTTGCTCGACCAGGCCAGTGCAGGTTCCGCACGATGCGGAGGCCTTTGTATGGGCCCGCACCTCATCAAGCCCGGTCAGGCCCTTTGACGTGATGGCTCCGGTGATCTTTCCCTTGCAAACGCCGTTGCAGCCGCAGATTTCCGCATCATCCGGCAAGGCTGCAACGGCTGCCATAGGGTCCATGGGGGACCCTCCCTGATAGGCCTGGCCGAAAATAAGCGTCTCTCGCATCTCCGAGATGTCGGTTTGCTTTTTCAGATGATCGAAGAACCAGGCGCCGTCAGCTGTTTCTCCGTAGAGAACCACGCCGAGGATCCTGTTGTCCTTTAGTACCAGCCGTTTGTAGACACCCGCGGCTGCATCGCGCAGCACGATTTCCTCGCGGTCCTCGGCTTCGGCAAAGTCGCCGACCGAATAGAGATTGATGCCGGTGACCTTGAGCTTGGTGGCTGTCGAGGTCTCCACAAAACGTCTGTCTGAACCACCACACAAATGAGAGGCCGCAACCTCCGCCATCTGGTAGAGCGGCGCCACCAGGCCGTAAACGTTGCCGTTGACCTCGACACACTCGCCGAGCGAATAGATGTCCGGGTCGCTCGTCTGCATGGTGTCGGAGACAATGATGCCGCGATTGACCGAAAGTCCGGCCTCTTTCGCCAGGCCCGCGCTGGGGCGGATGCCCACGGCCATAACGATCAGAGTGGCGGGAATAATCGTGCCATCCTCAAGCTCGATGCCCTCGACACGGGTTTCGCCGATGATCTTCTTGGTGCTGGCCTTGGTCATCACCTTGATGCCGCGCCGCTCGAGTTCCTGCTCCAGCAGATAACCGGCGGCGGGATCGAGCTGCCGCTCCATAAGCGATGGCATCAGGTGAATGACCGTAACATCCATGCCACGTTCTTTGAGGCCGGCGGCGGCTTCGAGACCCAGCAGTCCGCCGCCGATGACGACAGCCTTGCCGCGCGACTGGGCGGCGAGCAGCATCGCATCGACATCATCGAGATCGCGATAACTCAAAACGCCGGGCAGATCATGGCCGGGCACGGGAATGATGAAGGGCGCCGAGCCGGTGGCAATCACCAGCTTGTCGTAGGCGGCGACTTCACCGTGTTCGGATCTGACCGTTTTGGCATCGCGGTCGATTTCGACCACCTTGTGGCCCTTGTAGAGCATGACGCCGTGGTCAACATACCAGCCGTCGCCGTGAATGATGATGTCCTCGAAGCTCTTTTCGCCTGACAGGACCGGCGACAGCATGATGCGGTCATAGTTGACGCGCGGTTCGGCATTGAAAATGGTGACGTTAAAGGCGTCCGGCGCCGCCTCGAACAGATGCTCCAGCATCCGTCCAGGAGCCATGCCATTGCCGATCACAACAAGTTTTTGTTTCTGGGTCATTGATCTTACTCCGCTGCAACAACACTGGCAGCCGCATTTTTCTGGCGGGCCATGCGTGCAGATCGTTTTTCAGAAATGGATTTCAGCTGGATCTCGGACGGGTCCGCGCCACCTTCATAGGCCTCGAGGAATTCGAGAAGCTCTTCCCGGTAGGCGTAGTAATCCCGATGATTGAGCAGTCCCTTACGCGACCGCGGGCGCTCCAGATCCACCTCCATGATGTTGCCGATCCTGGCGTTGGGTCCGTTCGACATCATCACCACCCGGTCAGCCAACAGGATCGCCTCGTCCACATCATGGGTGACGCAGATGGCAGTTACCCGAGTGCGCTTCCAGACATCCATCAAGACGTCTTGAAGTTCCCAGCGGGTCAGGCTGTCGAGCATTCCGAAAGGCTCATCCAGCAGCAGCAGTTTTGGCGACAGGGCGAAGGCGCGGGCAATACCAACCCGCTGCTTCATGCCGTTGGATAGATCGGACGCCGGGCGGTGCATGGATTCGAGCAAGCCAACGCGCTGCAAGTAATATTCCACCACATCGTTGCGTTCGGCTTTGGAGGCCTCCGGGTAAACCCGGTCGACACCGAGCGCGACATTCTCGTATGCGGTGAGCCATGGCATCAGCGATGGTGCCTGGAACACCACAGCTCTGTCTGGTCCGGCTTGGGTGATGTGCTTGCCATCAAGGATGATCGCGCCTTCGGTGATCGGATTGAGGCCGGCGACCATGGACAGCACCGTGGATTTGCCGCAGCCGGAATGGCCGATGAGGGTTGCGAATTCGCCCTTCTTCATCTTCATCTCGAAGCCGTCGACAACCGCCAGAGGGCCTTTCGGCGTCGGATAGACCTTCTTCAGCTGGCTGAACTCGAGGAAGCTGTCGTCCCGGAGCGCTGTCGACGCCTCGACATAGGCCTTGGGAAGCTTGTTCCTGGCCAGCGATATCGGCACGATTTTGGGCAGTTGAATATCGCGCTCGACTTCCGAGCCGCGCTCGGCGCCAACCTCCATCAGGTAGCTGGTGATTTCACCGCGGAGCCGGATGAAATCCTCATCCGAATTCATGTCGGCCCGGTCGCGTGGCCGGGCGATATCAACGCGGAAATCCGGGCCAAGCGTGGCGTTGGGACCCGGTTTGAGCGGGATGATGCGGTCGGCCAGAAGAATGGCTTCATCGACATCATTGGTGATGAGAATGATGGTCTTCTTCTCTTTCTGGCAGATGTCGGCGAATTCATCCTGCAGCTTGGCGCGGGTCAAGGCGTCGAGCGCGGAGAGCGGCTCATCGAGCAAAAGCACCTCGGGCTGCATGGCAAGCGCCCGCGCAACGGCAACCCGCTGGCGCATGCCGCCGGACAACTCGGAAGGTTTGCGGTCACGCGCATGGCCAAGGCCGACCATGCCGATATATTTGTCGACAATAGCGGCCCGTTCAGCGCGCGATCTTTTCGAAAACACCGCATCGACCGCGAGGCTGACATTGCCGGCCACGGTCATCCACGGCATCAGCGAATAGGACTGGAACACCACTCCGCGCTCTGCTCCCGGACCATCAATTTCGGTGCCCTTGAAGATCACCCCGCCCTCATCGGGCTCGATCAGGCCGGCCAACAGCGAGATCAGCGTGGTCTTTCCTGACCCGGAAAAACCGACGATGGCGATGAACTCGCCCTCAGCGACCTTCAGATTGATGTTGCTGAGAACTTCAGTGCGATCAGCACCTTCGCCGTAGGATTTGGACAGGCCGGAAATTTCGAGAATGGTCATCGCGTTCCCCTTACCGGTTGGCCGAGAATGTGAAGGCGCGCTGCAGGGCGAACATCAGCCGGTCGAGCATGAAGCCGATGATGCCGATGGTCAGCACCGCAACCATGATCTTGGCGAGCGACTGCGAGGAGCCGTTCTGGAATTCATCCCAGACGAATTTTCCAAGGCCGGGATTCTGCGCCAGCATTTCAGCGGCGATCAGCACCATCCAGCCCACACCGAGCGACAACCGCAGACCGGTGAAGATCAGCGGCAACGAGGACGGCAACACGACCTGGGTGATGGTTCTGGATGTGGGCAGCTGCAGAACGCGGCCGACATTCATCAGATCCTTGTCGACCGAGGCTACGCCGAGGGCGGTGTTGATCAGCGTCGGCCACATCGAACAGAGCGTGACCGTGACCGCGGAGATCAGCAATGACTTGGGCATCCAGTCATAGGGATTGGCGTAGGTCGCCGAGATGATCATGGTGACGATCGGCAGCCAGGCCAAAGGCGACACCGGCTTGAAGATCTGGATCAGCGGATTGATGGCGCCATTGAAAGATTTCGACAATCCCGAGCCAATCCCGAGCGGAACGGCAATAAGAGTGCCGATGCCAAACCCGAGGCCGACGGTGAACAGCGAGGTGACGATCTGATCCAGATAGGTCGGCTTGCCGGTATAGGTGCGGAACTTGGGTTCCTTGCCCGCCGCCACCAGCTTTTCGTTACGCTTGTCCTGACGATCATAAAAGGCCTCGGCCTTTTCACGCTCGCGGACATGGTCGGCCCACAGATTACCCGCCTGTTCCCAGACTTCAACCGGTCCCGGAACCGCCCCGAGCGAGGTTTGCACCTTTGGCGCCAGAACACCCCAGGCAACCACAAAGGCCAGAATGCCCAGCAGCGGAATGAGCAAGACACGCTTGAGTTCGCCAAGCTGCACGCGGGGGCTGTCACCGGCGATCATGCGCAGGATCGGGACAAGCCAGGAGAAACCCAGCGCATCCAGCCAGCCGCTGGCCTTGGTTATGGCGGAGAATACTTTCTCGCGGCCGGTCAGATCGATTGTTGCGGTATCGGTGGCGTTTGCCATCGTTTCAGATCCTTTGAAGAAAACAATTCAAGGTGCGGAGCGCCAGACACGGCGCTCCGCAAGGCGCACGAGGCCTTAGCCGCCGGCGACTTCATCGCCCTTCAGCCCGATGGTCAGACTGTTGAGGTAGTCGTTGGGTTTCTTGCCGTCATAACCAACGCCGTCGATGATATCGGCCGCAGGCGTCGGCGCGCGGTAGCCGTCGGTGTCCCAGGGGAAGTCAGCCTCTTCGGCATTGCCTTCCTCGACCAGCATTTTTGCGGCCTTGAGATAGATATCCGGCAGGTAAACCGACTTGGCGGTTTCATCGAACCACTGGTCTGATTTGGCGTCGGAAATCTGGCCCCAGCGGCGCATCTGCGAGAGATACCAGACCGCGTCCGAATAGTAGGGATAGGTGGCAAAGTGCCGGTAGAACACATTGAAGTCAGGCACGTCGCGCTTGTCGCCTTTTTCGTACTCGAAGGTGCCGGTCATCGAATTGGCGATAACTTCGGCGTCGGCGCCGACATATTCGGAGCGCGACAGGATCTCGACGGCTTCGGCCCGGTTGGCATTGTCGTTCGCATCGAGCCATTTCGCAGCCCGGATAAGCGCCTTGGTCAGCGCCAGCGTCGTGTTTGGATACTCTTCGGTGAATTCCTTGGTCAGGCCGAAGACCTTTTCCGGGTTGTTTTTCCAGATCTCGTAGTCGGTGATGACCGGCACACCGATGCCCTTGAACACGGCGGCCTGGTTCCAGGGTTCGCCAACGCAGTAACCGTCGATGGTGCCGGCCTCGAGCGTCGCCGGCATCTGCGGCGGTGGCGTCACCGAGAGGAGCGCATCCGCGCCGATCTGGCCGGAAACATCTGACGGAGAATAAAAGCCTGGGTGAATGCCGCCGGATGCGAGCCAGTAGCGCAACTCGTAATTGTGGGTGGAGACCGGGAACACCATGCCCATGTTGAATGGCCGGCCCTCGGCCTTGAACTTGTCGACGACCTTTTTCAGCACATCGGCCTTGATCGGGTGGACAGGCTTGCCATCCGGACCGTTCTCCAGATGGGGTTTCATCAGTTCCCAAACCTCGTTTGAAACGGTGATGCCGTTGCCGTTGAGGTCCATCGAGAACGGAGTGACGATGTGCGCCTTGGTGCCAAAGCCGATGGTCGCAGCCAGCGGCTGACCTGCCAGCATGTGGGCGCCATCCAGCTCGCCGGTGATCACCCGGTCGAGCAGCACCTTCCAGTTGGCCTGCGGCTCCAGGGTGACAAAAAGCCCCTCGTCCTCGAAGTATCCCTTCTCATAGGCAATCGCCAAGGGAGCCATATCGGTCAGCTTGATGAAACCGAACTTCAGCTCATCCTTCTCGACGTCCAGCAATTCGGCATAGGTCGGCGTCAGCATTGTTGCTGAAGCCAGTGCGAGTGCGCTGACTGCAAGAGCGGTACGCCGTGTAAACTTGATGGTCATTCCCTGTCTCCTTGAACGGTACGTTGACCGAAATAAAAAAGCCGCCAAACCGGAGAACCCGCGGGAGGATGCGGGTAACTGCAGTTTGGCGGCGTTGCCTTTTGGGATCCGTCATTGGACCCGTATTTCAGCCTTGGAAAGCTGATCTATACCAAGCAATCAGCGTGCCAATTTGAAAGTATTTTGATTTATTATTTTATATCAGATAGATGGAAATTTCTGACCGGTGACGCGCGAACGTTGGCTTGCGCAGCAATTGTGCAAAGCAGCATAATTCGGTGGCTAAAATATATACAGATTCAGCGCTGCTTAAAAATCACTCAGTCGCTCTGGCTGGCGATATAGGCGTCCAATTCTTCGGGGTCAAAAATGGCTCCATCGAAAAACCCGTCGGGTCCGAGATAGAGGAATTGCGACGACGCCCCGACCGCGGTTTTCTGCTTTAGAGCGCCCTCGACCTTGGAATTGGCAGACGGCACCGGAACCCCGATCCCGGAAAGCACGGCGCGATAAATGTCCGGCCGGTAACTTCGGCGGGCGATCTCCGCGTTATCCGCGGAATGCGTGACATAGCCCCAGCGAACCATCTGGGAATAGAACCACAATGCATGGCTCTGCCAGGGGAACGTCGCCGCCCGGTCATGCGGCTGGAAGAAGTCAGGCAACGTCGCCGAACTTGCCTCACCCAGAATTGAGCCATCAAGGGCCGGAAGGATGACATCGACTGATTGCCCCAGATAATCTGGCGAGCTCAAGAGAGATACCAGTTCCAAATGATTGGATGACTGGCCACACCACTCGGCCGAGCGATACAGCGCGCGCAACAGCGCGTGAAGCGTCTGGGCATTCTCATCGGCCCAATCCTCCCGCACGGCCAACACCTTTTCCGGGCTTGAGGCCCAGATCGAGGATTTGGTGGTGATAATCCGGCCCGCGCCCTTGGCAACACCAATAGAGTTCCAAGGTTCGCCGACGCAATAGCCGTCGATTTGCCCGGAGGCCAGCGCATCGGCCATCAGGGATGGCGGCAGGATGACGATTTCGACATCCTCGTCAGGGGCAATGCCCGAGGCGCTGAGCCAGTACCGCAGCTCGAAATTATGACCGGAAAACGGATGCACCACGCCAAATTGCAGCGGTTTGTCACCTCGGGATTTACCGGCAGCAACAACCTCGAACAGTGCTCGCCCCGCCGCCTTTGCATCCAGACCGCTGAACCCACCTAGGTCCCTCATCTCCGCAAGAAGCACATTGCCGACTGTAATCGCGTTGCCACCAAGGCCGAGCGCCATTGGCGCGATCAGCCGCGTGTCGAATGGTGTCAGCCCCAGGTTGGAAGCAATCGGCATCGGCGCCAGTGCATGAGAAACCTCGAACTGCCCGACGGCCAGCTTGTCGCGGACATTTGCCCATGACGTTTCGCGCACGAGGTTGAGCGCAATGTCCTCGGCTTCTGCAAAACCCATTTCTTTTGCTGCAATCAGGATCGCGCTGTCGGTCAGGGGCAAAAATCCGGCGCTCAGTTCAGTCATCATCTACTTGCCCTCATCCCCAAGCAACCGCGCCGACATCACGAGGCTTTCGGCCACATCGACGATCTTTCGGTTGCCGTTCATCGCCGCCTTGCGCAACAGCTTGTAGGCAGTGTCTTCATCGACCCCGCGCGACTTCATGATTAGCCCCTTGGCCTGATCAACCACTTTGCGTTGCTCAAGCGCGCCGCGGGCTTCCTCAAGCTCCCGCTCAAGCCGCGAAAAAGCATTGAACCTGCTGATGGCCATGTCGAGGATATTCTTGACTCGTTCCTGCCTCAGGCCGTCCACGACATAGGCCGAAACCCCGGCATCTATAGCCGATTGCATGGCTTCTTTATCGGACCGGTCAACAAACATGGCGATGGGTCGCTTCACCGCGCGGGACAATTGAAACATGTTTTCGAGCATGTCGCGGTTCGGATTTTCAAGATCGATAACAATCACGTCCGGCTCATGCAGCGCGATTTTGGCGGCGATGCCGCGCATTTCATTGATCACCGTAACCTGACGGTGCCCAGCCGCGAACAACCCCGCCTCGATAATCGAAGCGCGTGTGGCGTTCTCATCAATGATCAGCACAGACGGCAAACGCTCAGTCATGCCTGTATTCTGCGCACTCGGCAGAATTGTGCAATGCACAAAATGACGTTGCGGCGAAATTTGGATTCTCGGAAAAGTCCAAACCACCCACTCGAAGCTGGTCATCGTTGGGGCCGTTTGCAGAAACCTCGAGCCTTAAATGACCCCGTTTGTAGGGAGCAGGTCAGGACCAGCACCCCAACTTGATGAAATTCTGGCGATCGACGTCCTCATGACGGAATGGATCATGTTCCGCAGCGCACATGCCGAGCGGATTTCATGATGCGCTTGCTTGTTTCAGCCGTCCCTTCCAACGCCGCACGCAACCGCGAACCACATTCAGGTCGGTGCACAGATAACCATAATGCGCGCGTCTTCCTCTCCGCCTGAGGCGTAGAGATGTCCGACGGCGCTGTCGAAATAGATGCAGTCGCCCTGGTTCAGCACCACGGGCTCGCGGTTCTCAACGAAAACCGTCACCTGTCCGTCCATCACGATCAGGAACTCCTGTCCGGGGTGACGCACGAAATCCTCGAAATCCACCAATTCACGGGCTTTCAGTGATCCCATCATCGGGATCATCGCCTTGTTCCAGACATCCGGAAACAGCATTTCATAAACGTAATTCTTGGTTTCCTGCATTTTGAACTCGCCCTTGCGGGCGACCGCGAAACTGCCCGGAGCGAAGCTTTCCCCCTCGGCATTGAAAAATGCCGCCAGGTCCACCTCCAGCGCCTGGGCCAGCATGACAAGCCGGTCATAGGTCAGCGCGATGATCCCGCGCTCGGCCTTTGATATCGTCGAAATCACCAGACCCGACCGCTCGGCGAGTTCGGCCAGGGTCCAGCCTTTGTCCACCCGCAGTTTGCGCAAGCGGCGGCCGAATTCCTGCCTGGCATTCGCGTTTTCGCTCGGTTTGCTCATGCAGATACCTTACGGGACAAACCGTTCTCTTGCCATCAATTTTCCAATTGGAAATATTCTTCTTTCCAATTGGAAAATTGCTGTTACCCTGTTTTCATATTGGTATTCAAGGGGACGGCATGGCCGGATATCAACACTATGACATGATTGTCATTGGCGCCGGAATGGCTGGCGCTTCGGTCGCCGCTGAACTGGCCGGTGCCGCACGTGTGGCGCTGCTGGAGCGGGAAAACCAACCCGGCTATCACACCACCGGACGGTCTGCAGCATTGTACACCCAAGCCTATGGCCCGCCATTAATCCGGGCACTGTCGCGCGCATCGCACGCTTTCTTTCTGGGGCAAGGACCAGGCAACCCACCCGGCGGTTTATTGCGCCGGCGCGGCGCATTGTTTGTGGCGCGCGCCGATCAAATGGACAAGCTCGATGCATTGCGGATCACTCTGGGCGCAGCGGTTCAACCAATCGATGCCCCCGGCCTGCGCGCCCGTTCGCCACTGCTGCGCAAAGGTTACGCAAGCGCCGGACTGCTTGACACCACAGCAGCCGACATCGAGGTAAACGGACTGCACCAGCATTACCTCAATCAGTTCCGTGCAAATGGCGGAACCCTGATCACGAAAGCCGGGGTGACGGGGGTAAGGCGCACCGGTGCAGATTGGCAGGTCGAGACTCCGAACCATTTCCTCAGCGCACCGGTCGTGATCAATGCGGCCGGAGCCTGGGCCGACGTCGTCGCACAGATGGCTGGGGTTGCGACCAAGGGTTTGCGCCCGCTCAGGCGCACAGCCCTTCTGGTCGATCCGCCTGCCGGAATGGCGCCGGATGCCTGGCCGATGGTCGTTGATGTCGAGGAGCAATTCTATCTCAAGCCCGACGCAGGCAAGCTCTTGATATCCCCAGCCGACGAAACCTTGTCCGCACCCTGTGATGCCCAGCCCGAAGAGCTCGATATCGCCATCTGCGTCGATCGGATTCAAACCGCCTTTGATCTGCAGATCCGCCGTATCGATCACAAATGGGCCGGCCTGCGCAGTTTTCTGCCCGATGGCAATCCGGTAGCTGGCTATGACCCGGATGCGTCCGGCTTTTTCTGGCTGGCCGGTCAGGGTGGATATGGAATCCAGAGCGCGCCCGCCATGGCGCGCAGTGCCGCGGCCCTGGTCCAGGGCCATGACCTGCCCGATGACGTCGCGGATCTGGGCGTCACCGCCACCGCCCTGTCGCCCGCGCGCCTGCAGGTTGCGGCATGATGGTGCTGGTCGCCCTCGCTGCTGTAGCCTTGTTGTTTTCCGGGCTGGCGATTGCCTATGTGATCGGCGGCGCTGCGGTTCTAGCGTTTATCGCCACCGACAATGCCCGCTATCTGGCAGTGCTGCCGCAACAGATATTCTCCAAGATCGACGTTTTCGCGCTGATGGCGATGCCTTTGTTTATTCTCGCTGGCGAGCTGATGAACCGGGGCGGAATCACCGGCGCACTGATCAACCTGTCCATGGCGCTGGTCGGCCGGATACGCGGTGGCCTGGGCCATGTAAACATTCTGACGTCTGTGTTTTTCGCCGGGATCTCCGGCTCGGCCGTGGCCGACGCGGCGGCTTTGTCCAACACGCTGGTGCCGGAAATGACCAGGCGCGGCTATACGCTGACCTACGCCAGCGCGATTACTGCGGCGTCATCCATTATCGGACCAATTGTGCCGCCTTCGATCATCCTGATCTTCTACGGCGCGTTGATGGGCACATCAGTCACCGCGTTGTTTCTGGCCGGGATCATACCGGGTTTGATTCTGGCTGTCGCCCTGCTGGTACTGAACGCCTTCTATGCGATGCGTCAACATCATCCCCGGGTTGAAAAAGCCGACATGCCGCCGCTGCTGCCGACCCTGCTGCATTCGCTGCCAGCGCTCAGCCTGCCGATGATCATTCTGGGCGGCATTGTGTTCGGCTGGATGACCCCGACCGAAGCTGCAGCCGTTGCGGTTTTTGCAGCACTTGGCGCCGGGTGGTTTTATGCCGGGCTCAGCAAATCGGCATTGCTGGAAAGCCTGCGCCGCACGGCGATGCTTTCCGGATCGATCTTCATCATCATCTGCGCCGCTTCGGCATTGGGCCATCTCGGTGCGCTCGAACGCATTCCCGATGCGATTTCAGCCATGGTGATGGACTGGGGCCTGGGTCCGGCAGGCTACATGCTGGCAATGAACGTGATCTTCATCCTGGCCGGTATGGTGCTTGATATTCCGGTTGCACTCGCCTTGCTGGTGCCGCTGCTGGCCCCGGTCGCGCTCGAGCAGGGCGCAGACCCGGTGCATCTGGGCATCATACTGTGCTTCAACCTTTGCATCGGGTTGGTGTCGCCGCCGATGGGCGGTTGCCTGCTGGTGGTCTCGACCGTCACCGGGGTGAACTACTGGAAACTGGCCCGTGCCGTCATCCCTTTTGTTCTGGTCCAGATCGCGGTGCTGGCGCTGCTGATCCGGGTCCCCGCCCTCAGTCTGGCCTTGCCCCATGCCTTCGGCCTGGGCGGTGGCTGAGCCATGATCATGACAACAAACCAAAATCATAATGGAGAGGAACTGAAATGACTTATTCGAAAATCCTGAGCGGCGCACTGTTTGCCGCGGCTCTGACATTGACCAGTGCGGCCAACGCACAGGTCAAGATCGCGCTCGACAGCCCGCCCGACATGGAAGGCTCCGGCAGCTATGTCTGGGCGCACACGTTCAGCACCTATCTCAACGACCACGGCATGCCATCCGAAGAATTTGCGCGCGGCAGCATTGGCGGCGATGACGAACTGTTCGACCAGGTCAGTCAGGGCCTGCTGGAAGTCTCGCTGTCCCCGCTCAACATTGTCGGATCACTGGACAAACTGATCTATGGCCTGCGCCTGCCCTATTTCTTCGCCGATGCGGCCGAGGTGGATCATGCGGCCAACGAAGGCGGCATGCTGGCCAAGATCAACGCCGCCACCACCAAAGATGGTGTGCGCGTCATCTCGCTCAACCATGTCGGCCAGGCGACAGGTATCTTCAACACCAAGAAGCCGGTGAAATCCGTTGCCGACATGGCCGGGCTGCGGATGCGCGCGCTCGATGAAAGCCAGATCGAGCTCTACAAGGCCTGGGGCGCCGCAGGTACCATTGTCAGCTGGGCTGAGGTTCCAAATGCACTGCAGACCGGGGTTGCCGACGGCTACATGAATCCGGCCTTTGTACCGCTGTTGTTCGGGCACACGGATTTCCTCAAATTCTACACCGATGCTGCGGTCTCCCCGTCACTGCGCATCACCATCGTGTCCGAAGACTGGTATCAGGGGCTAAGCGATGCTGATCGCGCCACCGTTGACGCCGCCGCCGCGGCTGCTACCGCGGCAAACCGTGAATGGCTGAAGGGCCAGGATGCGGTTCTGGGCAAACTGGAAGCAGCCGGCGTCAAGATTGAACGTCTGGACCAGGCGGCGCGCGACGGGTTCCGTAACGCATCGGCCCCGGCCTACAACAGTGAACTGCTGACCCAGGAACAGATCGCGGAATGGGAAACCGCAAAAGGCAAGTGATCTGATGCAGCGTTTTGCACAGCAGCTGAACCGGCTGTCCGTCAGTCTCAACAGTATCGCCCTCTGGGGGGCGGTACTGGCCGTGCTGATCATGGTCTTTGCCGCCAGCTGGCAGGTCGTCGCACGGTATGTTTTCGAAGCTCCCCCGGTCTGGACAGAAGAACTGGCCCGCCGGGCCATGGTCTGGACCGGCATGCTGGGCGCATCCTGCGCATTCTACGCGAGCACTGACCCGACCCTGTTTCCTGCAATGCGCCAGCGGCGCGGCGGCCCGGGGGCAGCACTGGCAGTGATCCGTGCAGCTGGTGTGCTGGCCTTTTCGATACCAATTCTCTGGTATTCGGTCTTCAACGCCCGGATGGATGTAGCGCGCGGCTTTCTAGGGCGTTCGATGGCCCGTCAGGCCGAAATGCTCGATGTTTCGATGATCTGGTTCACAGCCGCCGTGCCCTTGGCATTCGTGCTGATCCTTGTCCATTTGAGCGCGCGATTGGCGCTCCGAATGACCGGGCAGATGCCCGATGCGCCGACTCTTGAATCCTAGGATATAAACATGAAGCTATTCATCGCCGGGTTGACCACCGAAACCAATTCCTTTTCGCCGATGCCTACCGGGCGCGCCAGTTTCGAGGAAGGCGGGATCTTTCATGGTGACGCGACCGCCCATCCGCTGCAATATTGGAGCGCCGCCCTGCATATCTGGCGAGAAATGGCCGAAGCGCTCGGCTGGGAGGTTGTCGAATCCCTGTGTGCCGCTGCACAGCCCAGTGGCCCTACCGTCAAGCCCGAATTTGAAGCGTTCCGCGACGAGATCCTCAGCGATCTCAAGGCCGCAGGTCCTGTGGATGTGATCCTGTTTGGCCTGCATGGCGCAATGATCGCCGACGGCTATGACGATTGTGAAGGCGAACTCATCGCTGGCGCCCGAGCCATTGCGCCAGATGCGGTGATTGGCGGACTGCTGGACCCACATTGCCATTTGACCGAGCAGATGCTGACCAATGCCACGCTATTGATTGCCTTCAAGGAATATCCGCATGTTGACGTGCCCGAACGCGCCCGGGAAATGTTTACACTCGCCGAACGCAGCGCCAAGGGCGAGATCAAGCCTGTCATGCGCGACTGGGATTGCCGAATGATCATCGCCATGCCGACACCGCATCAACCGATGCGCGGCTTTGTCGATGCGATGTCCGCGCGCGAATCCGAGGACGGCATTCTGTCCCTGTCACTGGCGCATGGCTTTCCCTGGGGCGACCATCCCCGCACCGGCGCCCGCGCTTTGGCTATTTGTGACGGCAATGCTGATCTGGCTAGTGCTGAAGCCGAACGGCTGGGCCGGGCGCTCTATGATCTGCGCTTTGAGCTGCACCGGGACATTCCCGGTATCGAGGCGGCACTGGATCTGGCCGAGGCGGTGCCGAAAGGTCCGGTGGTTCTGGCCGACATGTCGGACAATGCCGGTGGCGGAGCGCCTTCGGACGCCACATTTCTGCTGCGCGCCATGATCGAGCGTGGCATGCGCAACATTGCGACCGGCATTTTCTGGGATCCGATCGCGGTGCGCATCTGCAAGGAGGCCGGGATCGGCGCGACTTTGCAGCTGCGCCTGGGCGGCAAATGCGGTCCGATGTCGGGCGACCCGATGGATCTGACCGTGACCGTGCGCAATATCGCTGACGAGATGACCCAACGCTTTGGCGAACTGCCCTCGCCAATGGGTCAGACGGTCTGGGTCGAGGCCGACGGTATCGACATCGTCATCAACGACAATCGCAGCCAGACCTTCCACCCCGACGCCTTTGAGAAATTGGGGATCGATCTGTCGAAGCGCCAATATGTCTGCGTCAAATCCTCCAACCACTACCAAGCCGGATTCAACCCGATTGCCGCGCAGGTCATCCCGGTCGCAACGCCTGGCGCGATCACGCCGGATTTCGCCAATATCCCCTACACCAAACGCGCCCGCACCTATTGGCCCGCAATAAAGGATCCATTCGCATGACCAATCGTCTCATTGACAGCCGTGATGCCTTTGCCGCCAGCCACCCAGAACAGCGTATCGATCTCAACGGGCGTGAGTGGGGATTGTGCGACGTCGGCGCCGGCCCGGTTCTGCTGTTGATCCCCGGCACGCTTGGGCGTGGCGATATCTTCTGGCAGCAGATCACTGCACTTAAGGACCGGGTGCGCATTTTGGCTGTAACCTATCCAAACTCTGGCGGCGTCGCGGACTGGAGCGGCGACCTCGTTGCGCTGCTGGACCGCTTGGGCGTCGAGCGTGCAACAGTTCTGGGATCGTCGCTCGGCGGTTATCTGGCACAATACCTCGCAGCGGACGCGCCCGACCGGGTAACAAAACTGATCGGGGCCAACACGCTGTGTTCGGTTCAGGGGCTGGATCAGCGCATGCCCTATGCGCTGGATCTGATGAACGCGCCAATTGCTGATCTGCGCGCTGGCTTTGCACAGGGCCTGGGCGGATGGGCCGCCGCCCATCCCGAGCAGGCGGATCTGGTGGCGCTGTTGATGGCCGAAGTCAACGGACGCATTCCCGAAGCCGAATTGCGCAACCGTCTGAACGCTACCAAAACTGCGCCCGGCCTTCCAGCCGTCTCCCTGCCCCGTACAGACATCGTGACCATCGAAGCCGATGACGATCCGCTGATCCCGCCCGAGATGCGCGCTGCCGTGCGCGACCGGGTCAACCCCGGTTGTGCCTACCGCTTTCTGTCCGGCGGGCATTTCCCCTATGTGGCACGACCAGATGATTATACCGGCCTGCTCGAACAGGTGATGGATCTGACCCTGACCGGCACCGATTGGGGCACCGGGGAAGAGCGCGCGCTATGATCATTCTCAGCCATGACGACGTCGCTGATCTGCTGCCGATGCACGAGGCCATTGAAGCGGTCGAGGCTACGATGAAACAGGTCTCGCGCGGCACTGCCACGCTGCCCTTGCGCTCGGCCATACCGGTGGGCGGAAACAACAAGATGGGGGTGATGCCTGGCGCAATCGCCGATCCGGCCTGTTTCGGCGTCAAGATGATCAGCCTGTTTCCCGATAATCCGGCGCGTGGCCTGTCTTCGCATCGCGGCGCCATGGTGCTGTTCGAGTCTGATACCGGTGGCGCCATCGCGATGATGGATGCGAGTCTTTTGACTGCTATCAGAACCGCAGCCGCGAGCGCGGTCGCCACCCGCGCATTGGCGCAGTCATCCGCCTCTCATCTGGCGATTGTCGGCACCGGCGAACAGGCCCAGCATCACCTCGATGCCATGATGTGCGTGCGCAAGATCGCCCGCTTGACTATCGCCGGGCGCTCGGCCGACAAGACCGCCGCCTTCGCCGCCCGTGCAGCGGAGCGCTACCCGAATCTCGACATCAGCCACGGCATCGACATTGAGGCTGCAATGGCCGGGGCCGATATTGTTTGCACCGTCACTGCCTCGCCCACCTCCATCGTCAAGGGCGATTGGGTCGCCCAAGGCGCACATGTCAATATCGTCGGTTCCTCGATCCCCACCATGCGGGAAGTCGATGACCAGATGGTCATACTTGGCGATATCTGGGTAGATTACCTGCCTTCAACCCTGTCCCAGGCGGGCGAGATTGTCGACATGATCAAGGCCGGCACATTCAGCGCTGAACACCTGCAAGGCGAAATCGGTGCCCAGCTGACGGGCGACATCCCCGGCCGCAGCAGCCCCGAGCAGATCACCATTTACCGCTCGCTGGGCATCGCCGCCCAGGATCTGGCAGCAGCGCATCATGTGTTGACCCGGGCCAAGGCGGAAGGCCGCGGGCATTACGTCCCCTTTTGACAAGGATCCCTTTCGAGAAACTTCACAGTTCGCTGTAATGCGTTCTTGATACGAAAGCCAAACGCAAAAAATCCTGACGTTTTTGCGGAGGAATGGGAGCTTCAGCAGTGTTACGCTGGCGCATTCTCAAATGTTTGGGTTGCAGCCAGGCGTCCAATCCATCTATTCAAACGCCCGATACGTGATGATCCCGGCTTGAGATAAACTGCAGAACACGGTCAGCGTTATCGCGGGCAATGCTGCCGTCTTCATTGATGGTGTTGTTCTCAAATCCTATGCGGATTTTCCCTCCCAGGCGCTCGGCAGCCCTGAGGCAAGCGGTCTCACTGCGCCCAAATGCGCAAACAGCCCAATCAGGCTTCACAGCAAATTGCGGCAGCAATTGCAGGAACCCGGCAATGGCTTCAGGTTCGCTGGGAACGGCGTGCCCGTACCGGCCAAGGACAAAAAGCATTTGCAGCCTTCTGAGCGGAATTTTTCCTTGAGAACATAGCTTTATCAACCTGACCAGATCATCGGGGGAATACAGGATGTGCTGAACCGCGATTTCACTCTCATCGCACCACCGATAAAAACTTTCGATCTGGCTGGTACAGCCTTCGGATGTCATTTCCGCCAACGAGATTGACACCGAGCCGGGGCGAACAGCTTGGACAAGCCGCATTTGCTCCTCAGGACTGTATCGTCCAACCGCTTCCGTGGTGATCTGATGCTGCATATCGGGAACAACCTGCGCCAATTCCGCGAGAAGTTCCCGGTAGAGCCCCTCATCAAGCGTGTGATTGCCCTCCCTATCACGGACATGAGCGTGAATTCCATCCGCACCTGCCCGCGCACAGGACAGAGCTGTCGAGACAATCTCCGCAACGGTTACCGGCAAAGCTGGATGATCCGTCTTTTTGAGGCGGGCACCATTCGGAGCGACCATGATAGCAGCCAGCGGCGCCAGTTGACTGTGGATTTCGGATTTCAGTGTCATGTTGCTCAAGCAATCCCATCCATGAGAGGAAATTTAAAATGAAGGTGGCGTGCAGGCGCTGACGATAATGCACTCTTCGTCGCCGCTATTGTGAAAACGGTGCGGTGTCCGGCTTTCAAACGAATAGGCATCCCCCGGGCCAAGAACTGCAGTCTGTTCGCCTACGGTGACTTCTATTTTGCCTGAAATGACAATCCCTGCCTCTTCTCCGTTGTGGTGATAAAGTTCATCCCCGGTGTTGCTTCCAGGCGCATAGCGCTCGTAAAGCATCTGAATGGCCGAATTTCGGTTATTTCCCACCTGGCGCAAGGAGAGACTGTGTTCGTTGCCTCCGGTTTTTGCAAAGACGGCGCTTGGGTTGAGTTCACGCAGTTCATCAGAACGAAAAAACACCTGCTTTGCCTTGTCCGTTTCATCGGCGAAAAACTCTGACATGCTCATGGGAATTGCATCAAGAATTCGCTTGAGCGACGAGACACTCGGGCTGCTGTTATTGCCCTCGATTTGTGAAATCATTCCGTTAGTTACGCCAGATTTGCGGGCCAGTTCCCGTTGAGACATTCGCCTCTCAATCCGAACAGACTTCAAGCGCTGCCCGATGTCCAATTCCAGTTCTATTCCGGATGACATGACGATCCTCCAAATAGTGCAGGCCAAGCGTGGCCATGGCCAATTCAATTCATGCAGGTTTATTCAACAGGGTTGCGTAATATATTAAACACCATTACACTTGATGTAGAAATTAATAAAGGGCTACTCTCTCAACGAGCAGAAACAGGGTTTTGTTCATGACATGAGTGCGGGAGCAGCCATTTGAATCGCCCAAACCTTGGAAAGAATTTTCCGTCACGCCGGTAATACTTCACCCCTAAAGCGACATGGCGAGCGGATCAGAACGGGCCTCATTCAATCGCCGCCAGGGGTCGAAATGGAGAGCACCTACGAGAGGTTGGACAAATTTGAAATGCGCCTGAAAGGCTGAACGCCAGCATTGGCGATGGGAGCCGGATGGCGAGAGTTGTCTTGTTTAATAAGGGAGAAGAAACATGAAGCATGTCAGAAATCTTATTGTCGCAGGCGCGATGGCGTTGGCCATTTCGCCTTCGGCTGCCGAAGACAAGTTCATCACCATCGGAACAGGTGGTCAGACTGGCGTCTATTATGTGGTTGGGCAGTCGATCTGCCGCCTCGTCAATCGCGGCACTGCAGAGCACAATCTCAAATGCACCGCGCCGTCGACGGGTGGCTCGATCGCCAACATCAACGCCATAGCCGCTGGCGACATGGACATGGGCGTGGCCCAGTCCGATTGGCAATATCATGCCTACAACGGCACCTCGAAGTTTGAGGGCAACAAGGTCGAGAAGCTTCGCGCGGTGTTTTCGGTCCACGGCGAACCATTCACGGTTATCGCCCGTGCCGATACGGGGATCTCAAACTTTGATGATCTCAAGGGCAAGCGCGTGAATGTTGGCAACCCGGGCTCCGGGCAGCTCGCGACCATGGAGGTCGTACTGGCGGCCAAGGGCTGGACGATGGCTGATTTCTCGCTTGCCTCAGAGCTGAAGCCGGCAGAACAGGCCGCGGCGCTGGGCGACAACAAGGTTGATGCGATCATATACACGGTCGGGCACCCCAACGGCTCGATTCAGGAAGCAACCTCGACTGTCGAAGCCAAGTTGGTCCCGGTCACCGGGGAAGCCATCGACAAACTGGTCGCCGACAATGCCTTCTACGCCAAGGCAACCATTCCCGGCGGCATGTATCCCGGAACTCCGGACGATGTCGACACCTTCGGGGTGAAGGCTACGTTTGTGACTTCTGCAGATGTTGACGACGATGTTGTCTATCAGGTCGTCAAGGCCGTGTTTGACAATTTCGACCGCTTCAAGGGCCTGCACCCGGCGTTTGCCAACCTCAAGGAAGAGGACATGATCTCTGGCGGTCTGTCAGCTCCGCTGCATCCCGGTGCCGTGAAGTACTACAAGGAACGCGGTTGGATGTAATCAATCCTGCTGACCCGATCGGGTTAGCCACCTGAATTCGCAAGGGCGCAAGACAACCGTGCGCCCTTGCCGAAAGTTCAAAGTTCAGATGCGGACAGGTGACCGGCCCGGAATCGGGCGGCAAGGGGGATTTAATGGCAGACAAAAACAACACGCAGACAGCCGAAGGTGCAACAAAGCACGAACTGTCTCAATCGGAACTTGATGCGCTTGTCGCATCGTCTGATACCGGTGTTCGAGGGACAACCGGTGCCGTCGGCAAGTTCATCATGCTGGTCGCCCTGTTCTGGTCGCTGTTTCAGCTCTGGTTTGCGTCTCCCATTCCCTTCGTGATCGGATTTGGCGTCTTCAATGACACCGAAGCCCGCTCCATTCATTTGGCGTTTGCCATTTTTCTTGCGTTTGCTGCGTTTCCGGCAGACCGGACCAAGTTTCAACTCGGGCTCGGAATGGCGGTACCGCTGATCCTTGCAGCCCTGTTCATGATGTCCTCGAAAGATGGCACCGCGGTGTGGTGGATTCCGCTGGTGGCGCTGTCGATCTCCGGCGCGGTCTATCTCGGCTCCTACAAAGACCGGATTCCACCCTGGGAGTGGGCAATGGCTGCCGTCGGCGCCATGGCCGCACTCTATCTCTACTTCTTCTATCGTGACATCTCGAGCCGTGTTGGCGCGCCGATCACCCAGGATTTTGTGGTCGCGGTGATCGGAATTCTGTTGCTGCTGGAAGCAACCCGCCGGTCGCTGGGCGCTGCCCTGATGATCGTTGCCTCGGTGTTTCTGGCCTACACCGTGCTCGGGCCATACATGCCGTCCATTATCGCCCACAAGGGCAATAACCTGTCCGAGATCGTCAACCACCAGTGGATCACCACCGAAGGTGTCTTCGGCATCGCGCTGGGCGTCTCGACCTCGTTCGTGTTCCTGTTCGTCCTGTTCGGCTCGCTGCTTGATCGCGCCGGCGCTGGCAACTATTTCATCCAGGTGGCTTTCAGTCTGATGGGTCACATGCGCGGTGGACCGGCAAAAGCCGCCGTCGTCTCATCCGCCATGACCGGCCTGATCTCTGGCTCTTCCATCGCCAATGTGGTGACGACGGGCACATTCACCATCCCGTTGATGAAGAAGGTCGGATTCTCTGCGGAGAAAGCCGGTGCGGTTGAGGTCGCCTCATCCGTCAATGGTCAGATCATGCCACCTGTCATGGGGGCTGCGGCCTTCCTGATGGTAGAGTATGTCGGCATCCCCTATTTCGATGTCGTCAAGCATGCATTTCTTCCAGCCGTGATTTCCTACATCGCGCTGGTCTATATCGTGCACCTCGAAGCTATGAAGGCGGGCATGGAGGGGTTGCCTCGTGCCTACACTCCCAAGCCCATCGTGCAGCGTCTGATCGGCATCGCCTTCACCATCGCTGCTATCTGCGCCGTGTCGTTTGCGGTCTATTACGGCATGGGTTGGCTGCGTCCTGCATTCCCGGTCGCTGCACCCTATATCGTCTTTGTGCTGATCTCCGCCGCTTACGTCGCTCTGGTGCGCGTTGCTTCCAAAGAGGCGCCGCTTGAACTGGATGATCCGAATGCTGCGGTCACCAAGTTGCCCTTGCCCGGACCGACGGTCCGTTCAGGCCTGCATTACATCCTTCCGGTTGTCGTGCTTGTCTGGGCACTGATGGTGGATCGTCTGTCGCCCGGTCTGTCGGCATTCTGGGCGACCTCTTATATGGTCTTCATTTTGCTGACCCAACGGCCGTTGATGGCCATGTTCCGCGGAAACAGCGAAGTCGGAACCGCCTTGCGTCAGGGTTGGAAAGACCTGATCGACGGTCTGGTGATCGGTGCCCGCAACATGATCGGCATCGGCATTGCCACTGCAACGGCCGGCATCATCGTCGGAACGGTAAGCCAGACGGGCGTCGGATCTTCGCTTGCAGATGTCGTCGAGGTCCTCTCGGGCGGCCATATCATGGCTATTCTTTTCCTCACCGCGATCCTGTCGCTGATATTGGGGATGGGTCTGCCGACAACCGCCAACTACATCGTGGTGTCGGCTCTGCTTGCGCCGGTGATCGTCACGCTGGGTCAGCAGAATGGCCTGATTGTGCCCTTGATCGCTGTTCATCTGTTCGTGTTCTACTTCGGCATCATGGCCGACGTGACACCACCGGTCGGGCTGGCGAGCTTCGCCGCGGCGGCCGTATCGGGCGGTGATCCGATCAAGACCGGTGTGATTGCCTTCTTCTACAGCCTGCGAACTGCCGCTTTGCCGTTCCTGTTCATCTTCAACACCGAACTTCTGTTGATCGATGTGACCTGGATCCAAGGCATTTTCGTCTTCTGTATAGCCACCGTGGCGATGTTGTTGTTCGCCGCAGCCACCCAAGGATGGTTTCTTGTCCGCAACCGCGTTCATGAAACCGTAATTCTGCTGCTGGTGGCCTTCACACTGTTCCGTCCGGGTTATTTCATGGACATGATCTTCCCTCCGTATCTGGAAAAAGATCCCGCTGAAATCACCGAAGCCGCGGCAGAAACTCCAAGTGGCGAATCCTTGCGGGTGCGGGTTGCCGGCGTCAATGATCTTGGCGATCCAATCGAGTTTGTGGCGCTGCTGCCGATCGCCGAGGGCGCGACGGGCGAAGAAAAACTCGCCAATGCCGGCCTGGCTTTCCGCCAGGATGGAGACAAGATGTTCATCGACGATGTGGCGTTCGGATCGGCTGCGTCATCGGCAGGGCTCGATTGGGATCAGCAGGTACTGCGTGTTCTCAAGCCTGTCGACGTGCCCAGCAAATACTGGATGTTCATTCCAGCCCTGCTGCTGCTGGGATCCGTTGTGATGATGCAGCGGCGCCGCTCACCGGCTCCTGTTTCAACCGCAGCGGCATAACCAGAACGAGGAGAAACATCATGTACAACACTATCCTTGTCACTATTGACCTTGCTCACAAACCATCCTGGGAACTGGCGCTTCCCCAGGCCGTGGCGCTGAGCCAATCCAGCGGGGGCGTGGTGCACGTTCTGGCGGTGGTTCCGCAAGTTCCGACCGCGCTGGTCGCGGGCTACCTGCCCGAAGGATTTGAAGCGCACGCGCTTGAAAACGCCAGAGCCGAGGTCACTAAAATCGCTGAGACAGTGATCGGTGCGTCCGCCGACTACCGCGTTCATGTCGCCCACGGGGTGGTGCATGCGGAGATCCTGAAAGCCATCGGCACCTTCGGCGCGGATCTGGTCGTCATGGCCAGTCATTCGCCGGACCGTGTCCGGGAATTTCTGGTGGGCTCGCAGGCCGACCGTGTCGTGCGGCGTTCGCCCGTATCGGTTCTGGTTGTTCGTGGCTAGACACTCTTCTGCCAGATTTGCGTCGTGTGAATCTGGACTCTCATATTGAACCACGGAGTTCGCCTTATATGACACCTTTCGCAATCGCCGGCATACAGATGCACGTCAATGCAGTTGAGTCCAATGTGGATGTCATGCTGCACAAGCTCGACGTGGTGATGGCCCGGTTTCCCTGGACGCAAATGGTGGTGTTCAGCGAGCTATCGCCATTTGGGCCGCTGTCGCGATTTGCGCAACCGCTTCTCAATGAAACGATCGAGCGCTTCCAGGCTGCGGCGCGGCGTTACAATGTCTGGGTGATTCCCGGGTCGATGTTCGAACAGGCTGCCGACGGCCTGATCTACAACACCTCCACGGTCATCAATCCGGAAGGTGTAATCGTTTCCCACTACCGCAAGATGTTTCCTTTCCTGCCCTATGAGGCAGGAATTGCAGGCGGAACTGAATTCTGTGTCTTCGATGTGCCCGGTGTCGGCCGGTTTGGCCTCTCGATCTGCTACGATATCTGGTTCCCGGAAACGACGCGTCACTTGACCAGCATGGGTGTCGAAGTTCTCATTCATCCGGTGCTGACCGGTACCATCGATCGATCGACCGAGATTGCGATTGCGCAAGCGACCGCTGCGCAATTCCAGTGCTATGTCTTTGATATCAACGGCCTGGGCTCTGGCGGCATAGGTCAGTCCTGTGTGGTTTCGCCCTCGGCGACGATCCTGCATCGATCAATGGCGGGAGAGGATATGTTCCCCGTCGAAATCGACCTCGACCAGGTCCGCCGCCAGCGGGAAACCGGATTCATGGGGCTGGGTCAGGTGCTCAAGAGTTTCCGTGATCGTGCCGTAGATTTTCCTGTCTATAACCGGGCCAGCGGCGTCGACGCCTATTTGCACGGTCTGGGCAAACTCGAAACTCCGGGCCAAGGCTCACTCGCCGGATTGCCGCAATCGCCCGTACCGGCAAGCGTCCCGCCGCTTCCGTTGGCTGGGATCGCGGCCGCCCCGGAGGCAGGTGTGCCGCTTGCAGCAGGCAAGACGGTCACGGGCTAAATTCATGCGAGATTAAAAAGCCATAAAAAACGGAGATCTCGCAGGCTACTGGGGAAACCAAAAAGGATAAATTGATGCAATCAATGAGCGACTACTACTCTGCAGTTCAACTTCGGACTGACCGATGGAGTGCGTTACGCGAAGCGTTGAATTTTCTTGACCGAGAGCCCAATAGCCGGCAGGCCAAGGCAACGCGGGCCAAGATTGCCGAGCTCTTCGAATCGCTGTCGCTCATTGAAGCCTACTGGGCTTTCCCAGGCGTTTCGGCATTCGCCCATCTGCAACGTCAGTATGAGAATGGAAACGTCGATGATGCGGCGTTCAGCGTTCGCCGCGTTACCAGGGCGCTGACCAATGGTTCCTATCGCCGCCGCCACATCCCGCTTGACCGCGATGTTGTGGATGCCGACGAAAATGAAGATGAGGCCGTCTTGTCGCCGGAGGCAAGGGCGCTAACCAAGCCTTACTTCGAGGTGATGATCGTTGATGATCTCAACGAGCATCAGGAGCGCTGGCTCAAGAACAGCCTTCAGTCTATGCGGCGCGCGGATGATGCGTTTACCTATGAATCCGTTGTTGTTCCAAGTCTTCAGGATGCGTTGATCGGCGTTCTGTTCAACCACAATATCCAGGCCATCATCGTCCGCCCGGGTTTGAAACTCGAATCCAAGGTCGAGTTGCCGATCCTGACCCGTTATCTGAACCGGGCGGGCGGTATCGATGAAATCGAGGAAATCGCGCCCGAGGACTATGGTCCGGAACTCTGTCGTCTGATTGCAAAGGTTCGTCCGGAACTCGACGCCTACCTTGTTACCGACCGGTCAGTCGAAGCGATTGCCGGCCTGGATCTCGGTATATGTCGCCGTGTCTTCTACAATCAGGAAGACTTCATGGAGTTGCACCTCAACATCCTTCGCGGTGTTCAGGCGCGCTACAAGACGCCGTTCTTCACTGCCCTGAAGGAATACTCGAAACAGCCTACCGGCGTTTTCCACGCCATGCCGATCAGCCGCGGCAAGTCGATTTCCCGGTCTCACTGGATCCAGGACATGGGCGCTTTTTACGGCCCCAACATCTTCATGGCCGAGACCTCGGCCACCAGCGGCGGTCTCGATAGCCTGCTTGAGCCGCATGGCCCGATCAAGGAAGCACAGGAACTTGCGGCACGTGCCTTTGGCGCCAAGCAGACGTTCTTTTCCACCAATGGCACGTCGACCTGCAACAAGATTGTAGTCCAGGCGCTGGTGCGGCCGGATGATATCGTGCTGGTCGACCGCGATTGCCACAAGTCGCACCACTACGGAATGGTGCTGGCTGGCGCCAAGGTGGTCTATCTCGACAGTTATCCGCTCAATGAATACTCGATGTACGGCGCTGTTCCGCTAAAGGAAATCAAGCACCAGCTGCTGAAACTGAAGGCGGCCGGCAAGCTCGACCGCGTCAGAATGCTGCTGCTGACCAACTGTACGTTTGACGGGATTGTCTACAATGTCGAGCGGGTGATGGAGGAGTGTCTGGCCATCAAGCCGGATCTGGTTTTCCTCTGGGATGAAGCATGGTTCGCCTTCGCCCGGTTTGGCCCGACGTATCGCCAGCGCACGGGTATGAATGCCGCCAAGACATTGCGGGAGAAGTTTCGTACGCCGCAATATGCCAAGCTCTACGAAAAACAGCAGGCCAAGCTCAAGGATGCAGACGACGAGACCCTGCTCAAGACGCGCCTGCTGCCGCCGCCCAATTCACGGATCCGGGTCTATTCGACCCAATCGACACACAAGACGCTGACCTCGCTGCGTCAGGGCTCGATGATCCATGTCAACGACCAGGACTTCAAGGGCGAGGTGGAGCAGAGCTTCCACGAAGCCTACATGACGCACACATCCACCTCGCCGAATTACCAGATCATCGCCTCGCTGGACGTCGGGCGCCGGCAGGTGGAACTGGAAGGTTTCGAATTCGTGCAGCGCCAGGTCGAAGCAGCCATGTCAATGCGCCGCGCGATCTCGACCCATCCTATTCTGCAGAAATATTTCAAGGTGCTGACTGCAGGGGATATGATTCCCGAGGCTCACCGCGAAAGCGGTGTGACGAGTTATTATGATCCCGATCAGGGCTGGACCGATATCTGGAACTGCTGGGAGAAGGACGAATTCGTTCTCGACGCCACCCGCGTGACGCTCGTCGTTGGCGGAACCGGCTGGGATGGGGATACCTTCAAGACCCAGATCCTGATGGACAAATACGGCATTCAGATCAACAAGACCTCACGCAACACGGTCCTGTTCATGACCAATATCGGGACCACCCGGTCTTCCGTTGCCTATCTGATCGAGGTGCTGGTGGAGATTGCCAAGGATCTCGACGACCTGCTCGACGATGCATCGCGGATGGAGCGGTTGAGTTTCGAAAAGCGCGTCAAGAACCTGATGCACGACCTGCCGCCACTGCCGGATTTCAGCCGGTTCCATGATGCGTTCCGCACAGACAACGACACCATCGAAGGCGACATCAGGTCGGCGTTCTTCCTCAGCTACGATGACCGGAACTGCGATTATCTGGAGCTTGATGGATCCATCAATGATGTCATGAAGACCGGACGTGAAGTGGTCTCGGCTTCGTTCATCATTCCCTATCCGCCGGGGTTCCCGATCCTGGTGCCGGGGCAGGTGGTGTCCAAGGAAATTCTTGCCTTCATGCGTGCGCTCGATGTCAGCGAAATTCACGGATACAGGCCGGACCTGGGGTTGCGTGTGTTCACTCAGGAGGCTCTCGACCAACACGCCGGGATCTCCTTGGCAATAACATCCATAAAAAAAGGGGAATAGAATGCCGAAGAAAATGCTGAAAAACATGTCGGAAATACGCCGGTTCTTTCACCGCAATGAAGACCCGATCTATTTCATCTCGGCCACCAATTTCAACCTGCTCGGCATTGACGAGTGGTGCAAGAACTTCAAATATATCTGCTATCTCGACTGCTATGACGGCCGCCACCCGAACGTGTTCTGCCCCTCCGAGCAGCCGCATGCCGAGTTCCAGTCGATCGAAGACATCAACAACTACCTGCTGCAGCACAAGGAAGTCATCGACTTCATCAAGCGCCGCGGCGGCAATCCGAAATTCGTGTTCCTGATGTTCGATGAGGAAACCGAGCGCCTGGCCAATGAGCTCGGAGCGGTCGTCTGGTTCCCGAGCGCCAAGCTTCGCACCTCGATGGACAACAAGATCGAGACCGTGCGGATCGGCAACAAGGCCGGCGTTCCGTCTGTGCCAAACGTGCTGGCGGAGGTGACGTCTTATGAGAACCTGCGCGAGACCTGCGAAGAGGCTGGAATCGGACATGATCTGGTTCTGCAATCAGCCTTTGGCGACAGCGGCCACACCACTTTCTTCATCAAGACGGAAGCCGATTTCCGCCGTCACGCCGATGAAATCATCGGCGAGGGTGAAATCAAGATCATGAAGCGGATTGATTGCCGCGGTTCGGCAATCGAGGCCTGCACCACATCAACGGGTACCATTGTCGGCCCGCTGATGACCGAGCTTGTCGGTTTCAAAGACCTTACACCGTATCGCGGCGGCTGGTGCGGCAACGAGATCTTCTCAACCGCATTCCCGAAGAAAGTGCGCCAAAAAGCACGCGAGCTGACCTTCAAATTCGGCGAGCAGCTGCGCAAGGAAGGCTACAGCGGCTATTTCGAGTTGGATTTCCTCATCGACAAGAAGACCGGCGAGCTCTGGCTCGGCGAACTCAACCCGCGTATTACCGGTGCGAGTTCGATGACCAACCATGCGGCATTCGCCCATGCCGATGCGCCGCTGTTCCTGTTCCATCTGCTCGACTTCTCGAAGGTCAAATTCAATCTCGACATCGCGGAATTGAATTCGCGCTGGGCCGATCCGGACATGATCGACAGCTGGAGCCAGATGGTGATCAAGCACACTGAAGACAGCGTGGATATCATCACCGAGGCGCCACAAACCGGCATCTACAAGATGCATGATGACGGGCGCGTCGTATTCGACCGGTTCGATTATCACCGGCGCGCGGTGGAAAGCGAGAACGAGGCTTTCTTCCTGCGTATTCAAAAGCCGGGCGATTACCGCTATGAAGGCGCCGACCTCGGTATTCTGGTCACCCGCGGGCGTTCAATGACGAACAATTTCGTCCTCAACGACCGCGCCAAGAAGTGGATCCACGGGATCAAGCACGCCTTCGCCGCAAAGCCGTTGCCGGCAGCAGACGTGGGGCCAGTGTTCTCGGAGCCAGCCTTCAAGATCCTTTAGAATCCGGAGCATTGACGTCAAATGCAACATCTTTGGCGTTCAATCGATGAAGCTGAACCCGGCCCGAAATGGGCCGGGCTTTTTGCCGAGTACTGGCCGGATTACAGGCGATGGTGGAGCAGCGAAAGCGTGGAAGCCCGCCCGACCTATTGGCAGTGTTATCAGGCCCTCAAGCTTCACATGCCGGAACTGTTGGTTATCTATGAACAACTTTGCGAACTTGCCGGCGGTGGCGACGAGGCCGCCCGCTTTCTAAGCCTGTACAATCCGCCGCCGTATTTGTCCGGTTGCTCGCAAGCGGTCTGGACCGGTGAGGAGCCGGTTCTGGTCCGGAACTATGACTACAGCCCGCTGGCCTTTGACCGTCTGATCATGCGCACCGGCTGGCATGGGCGCACTGTCATCGGAACCTCTGACGGACTCTGGGGGCTGGTTGACGGCATGAATGATGCCGGCCTGGCGATCTCGCTGACCTTTGGCGGACGCAAGGTGGTTGGAGACGGGTTCGGCGTGCCGATCATTCTACGCTATGTGCTGCAGACCTGCGAAACCACCGAGCAGGCGGCGGCGGTGTTGTCCCGCGTCCCCAGCCACATGAGCTACAATGTCACGGTGCTGGACGCCAAGCGGAACTATATAACTGCCTATATGGCCCCCGATCGACCGACCCTGATCACCCAGTCCGCGGTTGCGACCAATCATCAGGAAAAGGTCGAATGGGCTGCGCATGCCCGTTTCACGGCGACCGTCGAGCGTGAGCGCTATCTGCTGCAGCGGATGACAATGCATCGCGATACCCAGGAGAAATTCATTTCGGCTTTCCTTAAGCCACCACTTTACTCTTCAGCCTTCGCCGACGGATTTGGCACGCTCTACACAGCCATCTACCGCCCCCGGCTCGGCCAGATGGAACTTCGCTGGCCGCTGGGTACCTGGTCATTCGATATTCAAAATTTCATGGATGATCAGCGGATGATCCATATTCCGATCTAGGGAGCGAAACCGTCATGAGCCATGTCTTTTCTCGTCATACCAAGATCCATCCGCCAGTCGTCGCCGGTGGGAAGGGCTGCTATCTGTTCGACCAGAGCGGCAAGCAATATCTCGACGGATCGGGAGGTGCGGCGGTGTCTTGCCTCGGACACGGTGACGCGGACGTCATTGCCGCCGTGAAGGCGCAGCTCGACAAGATCGCCTTCGCGCATACCGGTTTCTTCACATCCGAGCCGGCGGAAGCCTTGGCAGATCTGTTGATTTCAAAGGCGCCCGAGGGGATCGACCGGATCTATTTTGTCTCCGGAGGATCGGAAGCGACTGAAGCCGCAATCAAGCTCGCCCGGCAATATTTCGTCGAGAAGGGTGAGCCCAATCGCTCCAGATTGATCGCCCGCAAGCAAAGTTATCACGGCAACACGATCGGCGCCTTGTCGGCGGGCGGCAATGAATGGCGCCGCGCGCAATTTGGGCCGCTGCTCCTGGATGTGAGCCATATCGATCCCTGTTATGATTACCGCTTGCGTGAAGCGGATGAAACGCCGGAGGCCTACGGCTTGCGTGCGGCCAACGCGCTCGAGACCGAAATTCTCCGGGTCGGACCGGAAACTGTCATGGCCTTCATGGCCGAACCGGTGGTTGGGGCGACTTCCGGTGCCGTGCCGCCTGCGCCGGGCTATTTCAAACGGATACGGGAAATCTGCGACCGGTATGGCGTTCTTCTCATTCTTGATGAAGTGATGTGCGGAATGGGCAGGACCGGCACCCTGTTCGCATCCGAGCAGGATGATGTGAGGCCCGACATCATTGCCATCGCCAAGGGGCTTGGCGGTGGTTACCAGCCGCTCGGCGCCATGCTGTGTTCGGCAGCCATCTATCAGGCGATCGAGAATGGCAGCGGCTTCTTCCAGCACGGCCACACCTATATGGGACACCCGGCCGCTTGCGCCGCGGGGCTGGCTGTTGTCGGCGGGATCCTTGAGCGGCTGCTGCTGCCGAAGGTCGAGGAAATGGGCCTGTTGCTCAAAGCCCGATTGCAGGACCGTTTTGGCCAGCACCCCAATGTCGGAGACATCCGCGGCCGTGGTCTCTTTGTCGGCGTCGAACTGGTGCGCGATCGGGAGACCAAGGAACCGTTTGCGCCCAGCGACAAGATTGCCGCCAAGATCAAGGCCGCGACCTTTGAGGCCGGCCTGATCTGCTATCCGATGTCGGGTACCATTGATGGCCGCAGCGGCGACCACGTGCTTCTTGCACCGCCCTACATCATTTTTCCGGAACAGGTAGACGAACTGGTGGAAAAGCTGGCAATCGGCATCCGGGCGGCCACCGGCGTCTGAATGCAGCGCGTTATCGATGACGTGCACCACCAAATCGGCCACTCACGATCCGTGCGTCCCGCAATTCTTACGGGGTCGACTTGTAGGCGCTGATGAGCAGCACAGCATCACGATGAAAGCAGCATCAACCTTGACAGGCATGCAATCAGCGACGGATGGCGGGACATGAGTTTCGCCAAGGACGCTTATTCTTGAGTGCTTCTGCACCTGCGCTCAGGGCAAGAATCAGCAATAAGCAGACCATCCAATAACGCCAAAATCACCTTTGCGTGTGTCATCTTGTCGACGATGATTCGCGTTGAATTTGGTTGCGGGGCCCGATCAAACTCAGACTTGTACTTAATGCAGGGAAGGCTGCGCCCCTGAAGGACATGGCTTCGGGGCTGGTTGCTCAATGCCGATCCCCAATACCGGCAGGCGGACCCATAACGCGCCAGAACTGCTGGCCAGATATCAGCGCCGTGTTTGAGTACGCGCGTTTATTTGATGCGACGCTTCACGTTCAATTTTCATCATCACAATTACCCTTGTGTTCGTTGATCAACAATAAGGGTGTCCTGCGAGAGACGGCATATCCAAATATTGCTCACAGCTCGGGTTCACACAGCGCCGGTCTCCACGACCGTCGCGTTCTCACGTTTCAGACGCTTGGATGCCATCCCGGGTTCAGCGCCCCATACTGCAATCCAGCGGTAGAAAACCGGGGTGAGAAAAAGCGTGAACACGGTGGCAAAGCCCAGTCCGCCGATGATGACCCAGCCGACTGCAATCCGTGCTTCTGCCCCGGCGCCTGATGTCAGGATCAGCGGCAGCCCGCCAAACACGGTCGACAACATCGTCATCATCACCGGCCTGATGCGCAGACGCAGAGCATCGCGGATGGCGCTGTCGATGTCCTGGCCCGCCTCACGCAGCTGGTTGGCAAATTCGACGATCAGGATGCCGTTCTTGGCCATCACCCCGATCAGCATGACCAGGCCAATCTGGCTGTAGTAGTTCAGCGACCCGCCGCTGAGCGAAATCGCCATCAGCGCAGCCGCAAGCCCGAAAGGCACTGTCAGCATGATGACAACGGCGCTTGCGATGCTCTCGAATTGTGCGGCCAGCACAAGAAACACAACCATGAAAGCCACCCCGAACACCATATACATGCCCGCCTGGCTGTCGGTCAGAGTTGCAGCTTCGCCGGTGAACGCAATGCTCATGCCGTCAGGCAGCGTATCAGCGGCATTTTCGTTCAGCCGTGCCATGGCTGTGCCAAGATCGACACCCGGACTGAGGTTGGCCTGCACCGATACCGCCAGCGATCCGCCCTGACGTTCGACTTCGGATTGACTGACCACCGGGACAAGCGTTGCTGCCGCCGAGAGCGGGATATAGGCACCGTCAGGCAGGCGCAGGAAGATCGATTCAAGATCCGAAGGGTCGTTGATCGGGGGCCCGCCCGGCACGACGTTGACATCGGTTTCGGTATCGTTTTCGAAGACAGTGACCGCGACCTTTCCCTGAACCATTGAACTGATGGTCTCGGTGATTTCGGCTTCAGTCAGGCCGAATACGCCAGCCATGTCGCCGTTCACCCGCACCTCGTACTGGGCTTGCACGCTGTCGCTGGACAACTGCGGATTGATGAAATTTTCGTCACCGGCCATTGCCTCAACCAGAGCATCGGCCGCATCCGTCATCGCTGAAACATCGGTTCCGGTTACCGCGAATTGCAAGCCTTGTCCGGCGCCACGGATGTTCAGGCTGTTGGTTGCACGGGCACTGACTTGCACACCAGGCACACTGGAGAGCTGGCCGCTGACGTCGGCGACGATTTCTTCCTGACTGCGGTCACGCTCAGTCCAGTCCGGCAGACGGACGATTATGAAGGCGCTGGTACCACCGCCAACACCGATGATGCTCTGCACCGCAGAGATCTCACCGCTTTCGCGGTATGGGGTCAGAATATTTTCAATCAGGGCCACTTGAGTGTCGAGGTATTCGGACGTGGTGTCGGGCGCGCCACGCGCCTGAACCAGGAAAAATCCGCGGTCCTCGCTGGGCGTGATGGAGGAGGAAAGGGTCGTGGCCGCTCCGCCAGCTATAATGGCAAAGCCGCATGCGACGGCGATGACGATCAGCGGCGCACGAATTGCGCGGTCCATCACGAAATCGAAAGCGCGGGACAGCCGCCCGGGCTCTGCCGCAGGCTTTTCCGAACCGGCGCGACCCGGATCGAGGAAAGCGGCCATGACTGGCGCCAACGTTAGCGCCGTGATCGAAGACAGGGTGACGGCGAAGGCCAGCACGAAGCCGAATTCACTGAACACGCCGCCCGCCTGACCGGGCAGGAACGAGATTGGGATGAAAACGGCGGCCAGCGTCGCTGTGGTCGAGATCACAGCGAAGAACACTTCGTTGGTGCCGGCAGCAGCGGCAGCAAAGGCCCCCATACCCTGCTGTCGTTTTCGCACGATGTTCTCGATCACGACGATCGCATCGTCGACAACCATGCCGGTGGCCAGAACCAGCGCCAGAAGGCTGATGGTGTTAACCGAAAACCCGGTCAGCCAGATCGCCGCAACAGTGCCTACCAGGGCGACAGGGATCGTCACCGCCGGGATCAGCGTCGCGCTGGGTGATCGCAGGAAGGCAAAGATCACCGCGATCACAATCACCGCAGCCAGACCGATAGACTTGACCACCTCATCGATTGATCCCTCGATGAACACGCCATCATCTGAAGTGATGACGATATCCACGCCGTCGGGCATCTCCGCGCGCAATTCTTCGACAGCAATGCCCAGCGCCTTGGAGATGGCGAGAGTGTTGCCCACCGACTGTCGACTGATGTCCAGTCCGATGGCCGTCTGGCCGTTGACGCGGGCAAAGACATCGCTGTCTTCGGGGACCAGCTGAACGAAAGCCACGTCGGACACGCGGGTCGTGGAATTGATCGAAACCTGGCCAACGCTATCGGCTGTCACGGCAGCGTTTCCGACGCGCAATGCGACGCTTTGCGAGGTTGCGTCCAGTGCACCCAGTGGCGTGTCGTCGCGCAAGGCGGCCAGTGCACCAGACACATCAGAAACCGTCAGGCCGCGGTTGAGCAGCGAGGGCATGTCGAGCGTAACCCGGAATTCATTGGCCCGGTTGCCGCGAACGGTGACCTCGGCAATGCCGTCGATAGCCGACAGCCGGTCATAGATCACGCCTTCGGCCAGCGTGGTCAGTTCATTGAAGGTGGCGTCCCCCAGGACGGCCAGGCGGATAATTGCGTCAGCGTTACTATCGCTTTTTGACACCACCGGATCGTCGATATCATCGGGCAGTTCACGCTGTGTCGAGGAGACGATTTCCCGCGCCTCGTTCGCGGCGACATCAACGTCAGTGCCCTCTGAAAGATCAATGGTTATACGGCTTGAGCCGGTGGTTGAGGTCGATTCGATGTAGGACAGCCCATCAAGAGCGCTCAATGCGTCCTCCAGAACCTGTGTCACTTCCTGGTCGACCGTCTGGGGAACCGCGCCTTCGTAGGTGGTGCGGATCGACAGGACCGGCTGATCAACATCGGGCATCTCGCGCACATCAACCGAGGCGAGAGCGGCCAAGCCTGCGATCAGGATCAGCAGATTTATGACCACACCAAAAATCGGATGGGAAACGAAAAATCCCGCCATGCCCAATCCGCTATTCTGCGGTTTCTGAGCGGTCATATCGGCTCCTCCGATGCGGTGGGTTGTTCAGTGTCGGCCTGCCCAATTTTTTGTTCAGAACGGTCTGGCGCGGGGTCTTCCCCGCCACCGACAGGTTGTTCCTCTAAGCCGTTTGCTGCCACGATAGATGCCCCGGCCCGCAATTTCTGCGCACCCTCGGTTACCACCATCGCGCCCGGGGCAATGTCCGCTTCAATCCATACCTGATCATCACGCCGAAACAGGATCGCCGCGGCAACCTGCTTGGCAGTTCCGTCGTTTTCGACCCAGATGCTCGAACCGCTACGCGACCAGGTGATTGCGGTTGACGGCAGGACCGCCAACGGATCACTTTCTTGAACAATGCGGACGGCAAAGGTCATGCCTGGCCAGAGCCGCCCATCGGAATTGTCAATCCGGGCGTGAACAGTCACGCTGCGCGTTACGCTGTCGATGCGGCTGTCGAAGGAGACTATCTCTCCCTGAAATACCTGCCCGGTGTAAGTCGGGGTACTTGTCAGGACCGTCTGTCCCTTTGCAAGCAGACCGACAGATCGCTCAGGAAGTTCGAACACCACCAGCAAGGCTTCAGCATCGTCGATGGTAACAATGGCGCTGCCGACAGATAAAGTGTCGCCGACCTCGACGTCACTCAAACCCAGCTTTCCGGCAATGGGGGCCCGAATTGTCCGGTCATCCAATGCAGACTGGGCAAGGCCCAGATTTGCCTCTGCAAGCCGCTGAGCGACCCGCGCCTCGGACAATGCGACATCAGTTATCGCCGAATTCCCCGTCGCACCGAGCCGTTCATAGCGCAAGACCTTGTCACGAGCTTGTTCCAGTTCAGCCTGGGCAATTTCGAGATTGAACGTTTCGGTCCGTGCCTCGAGCTGCACAAGCACGTCCCCAGCCGAAACATTCTGATTGGCGGAGAGCTTTGTCTCGATCACCTCGCCCGAAACATTGGAGACCACACTGGCACTGCGCAATGCATCAGCGCTGCCAACTGCGCGCAGGATATCTTCATAGGGCTGCATTTCCAGCTGGGTCAGGACCACCGTTGTGGCTCTGTTGCCGCGCGGCCCTCCAGAAGGACCCGTGCGCGGCGAACCGACAGTTGCCGTTCCCGTTTGCGTGCCACCATCGGTTTGGGTCTCCGATGAGACCCAAACCGATGCAGGAATGCCAAAGGTGATGAAATATGCTCCGGCAACAATCAACACCGAGACAAATAATGTGACAACCTTACGCATCTGGGAAACCCTTCAAACTGTTCATCGTAGCCTTGGCCGTCTTCTGAAAGGTCAGCCTTTCGGGTGACCTCAAGCTGATCGCCAGATCATGCGGCGCGGCGTCATGTCATGGTCGATGAAGTGATGTTTGAGCGCACCGCCGATGTGGAGACCCAGCAGTCCGGCAAGCCCCCAGGCAGCGTATTCATGGGTCATTCCTGCAGCATTGGCCAACCATTCAATCTTGTCCTGCGCCGGAATGACCAGTCCGAAGGCGTCCACGTCCCGGCCGCGATAGATGGTCATAACAATGCCGGAAAGCGGCATCGCAAGAACAGCGCCGAGCAAGCCCCAATGGGTCACTTTCGCCGCAATGGCCTGCCAGCGTGGCATGACTGAGGCTTCCTTGATGAAACCTTGCACAACACGCCAGCCGGTGCGCCAGAGACCGTAAACCAGAACCAGAGCTCCGATCGCTTTATGCCAGCCCATGATGGCAAAAACAGTCTCGCGCGCGAAGGGGCCGTATGCCATGGCAAGCCCCGAAAGAAGCATCCCGATCATGGCCGCAGCAATGATCCAATGGTTGAGCCGCGAGATCAAACCATAGGTGGTGGGGCTGTCGCTCAGCGTTACCGTATCTGTCTGCCGTTGCATTTGAAATTTCCACAGTGTTTCAGGCGCTGATCTGAATTGCGCTTTCGCTGCAGTTCAGATTGTCATTGGTAATGAGTGCGGCGAGGGCTTGATGCCCTCGCCATTTCCACGTCAGTCGCGGTTGTCGCCTCGGCGGTCACCATCGCGGCCATGTCCCTTGCGGTCGTGCCCACGCCGGTCGTCGCGGTCCAGCTTTCCGTCGTCATTGCGGTCCATCCGCTCAACGACATTGCCAAACTTCCCGTCCATTTCGGCCTGTGTCACTACGCCATCACCGTCTTCGTCGAGACGCTGGAAGGCATCGACCATCTTGTTGCGGACCATCTGGAGATAGATCGTCTCGAACTCGGCAAGCGAGATATTGCCATCACCTGACGCGTCGGCCTCGGTCACCATTGCAGACCGGAACGCATCGATTTCTGCCTGGGTGACGGCGCCGTCGCCATCGGCATCGACCTTCTCAAGGATCTGGCGCATCATCCCGCCACCGCCGCGTTTGCCGTGCTTGTCACCATGGCCACGGAAATCAATATTCATGGCCTTGGGAGCCTGCATCTCTTTTTGCATCGCAGTCTGCGCAGTGGCGACAGTGTTCCCGGACATAACAGCCATGATTGCCACAAGGCCGACGGGGAGGATTTTCGAGTTGTTCATGTCGTATCCTTTCAAATTTCCCACGGGGCGTGCATCGCCCTGGTGAAACTTACTTAGCGGCTCTTGCGCTGAAAAGTTTGTCAGTGCCATCACCGCTTTGTCGTCATTTGTCGCAAGACCTCCTGCTGATACATCTTGCGACAATTCAACATTGAAACCGTCCATCCGTCGGTTGATTGTCTCCCGATAAAGGATGCTACTAAGGGAAATGCAGGCGCCAATAGCGCCCGAGGAGACACGCCATGACAGACCCGATTGCGCCGCAAATCCTCATCGTCGATGATGCCCGCGACATTCGCGAGCCGCTGGGCCAGTATTTGCGCAAGCAGGGGTTCCGGACACGGCTTGCCGCACATGCCAGCGAAGCGCGTGAAATTCTGGCTGAGGCTTCGATTCATCTGGTCGTGCTTGACATCATGATGCCCGGTGAAGACGGATTGAGCCTTTGTCGATGGCTGGTCGCGCATGATGGTCCACCTGTCTTGCTGCTGACCGCCATGGCGGATGAAACCGACCGTATTGTCGGCCTTGAGCTTGGCGCCGACGACTACCTCGTCAAACCCTTCAATCCGCGCGAGTTGCTGGCCCGGGCGCGGGCGATCCTGCGCCGTACGCCACCGGAAGCAGCCGCGCCTCCGAGCAGACGGCGGAAGTTTGCAGACTGGACACACGATCCGGACGTCACGAAGCTAACCCATGAAGACGGACGAAACGTGGAACTGACCAGCGCCGAAAACCGCCTCCTTGCCATCTTCCTCGATCAGCCGCGCACGGTGCTGAACCGCGCCACACTGCTTGACCTGACCGCCGGGCGCGAGGCGAAAGCCTACGACCGCGCCATCGACAACCAGATCAGCCGGTTGCGTCGCAAAGTCGAAGATGATCCAAAAAACCCACGGCTGCTCGTGACCGAATGGGGTGGTGGCTACAGACTGGTCGCAACCGTGGCAGAGGTCGACTGATGAACCGTCTCAAACGCCTGTTACCCGATGCGTTGGCAACCCGCATCGTCTTCCTGCTGGTAATCGCCATTGTTGTCGCCAACCTCATTGCCCTGGCCGTCCTCACCTATCAACGGCAGAACTTTAATCAGCAGGCCCGCGAAGAGCGCGAAATCGAAAGAATTGCCGCCCTCATCCCTGCAATGGAGGCGGTCGATGCACAGCTTCGAAAAGTGATAGCGCGGGATGCGTCGACACGTTTCGCCCGCGTAAGGGTAGAAGACGCACCGTTGCTGACCGAGACCGCCACAGATAGCCGTTCAAGATATATCGCATCAGAACTTGTGGAGACGCTGGACCGCAAAGATGTCAGCGTTGCAATCATCAACCGGCCGCTCCCTCCCGGCGCCAGTAGTCGCAAGGGCAGTTTTGGAACTGATCAGGTCATCGCCATCACCATTCCGCTTACCGCACGAGCCGGGCAGACCGAATGGCTCAACGTTATGACCAGCGGTGCATCGCCGCGCGCTGGCCGTGTCGACAGCAAGCCATTCCTGACTGTGCTCTCATTGTCGCTTCTTTCCGTGCTTGGCGTTGCCATCGCTCTTGCCCGCCACTTGACCAAACCACTCAGCCAGCTCTCCGAGGCGGCTCAGGCTGCCGGACGTGGTGACCGCACCGCACGGGTTCCCGAAGAGGGAGCGCGTGAAATGCGCCAGGCGGCGCGGGCCTTTAACGCCATGCAGACCGAGATTTCGCAATTCGATGCGGAGCGCATGCGAATGCTCGCAGCCGTCGGCCATGATTTGCGCACGCCGATGACCAGCCTGCGTATCCGTGCGGAAATGGTCGATGACGAAGAGCTGCGCAATGCAATGGTCCGCACGCTCGACGAGATGACGGTTATGGCCGATAGCCTTATCAGCTACGCCAGAGAAGGCCACGATGCGGAGAAGACGCTGCCGCTTGATCTGGGGCCCGTGCTCAAGCAGCTTTGTGAGGATCGTGGCGCAGCATGCAAAGTTACATCGAATGTTCAGGTAGCGGGTCGGCGCGTCGGTCTTGGCCGGGCCATCGGCAACCTTATCGACAACGCTTTGCGGTATGGAGACAAGGCCACGGTCACGCTGTCGCAAGACAAGCAGTACGCCATCGTCACCATCGAAGACAACGGCCCCGGTATTCCAGTCGACCGTCAGAACGCGATGTTCCAGCCCTTCACCCGCGGCGACCATAGCCGCAGCCTGGAGACCGGCGGCGCCGGCCTGGGGCTCTCCATCGCCCGGACGATCATCGTCGCGCATGGCGGCGAGATCGAGCTCGAGAACCGTGTGGAAGGAGGGCTACGGGTAACGGTGACGCTGCCGTTGAACAGACAGGCCTGACATTTGGACGAAACCGATATCGATTTTCGTGATGGCTTCAGGATTGATCCATTTCCAAACACCAAAGCCGCATGAATGACATTAGCCACCGTCAGCAGTAAATCCAGCCGCTTCAATCGCTGCAATTGCGCAGGCTTCATCATTGTCTGATGAGTCACCTGTGATGCCCACTGCACCCAACAGCCTGCCATTGAGTTTTATCAGCACACCGCCCGGTACCGGGACGAGGGATCCTGCCGCAAGACTGTTCATTGCCTGAATGAAGAACGGTTGCGATTGGGCGCGCTCGAAAAGCGCGCGTGAGCCCAGGCCCATGGCGACCGCGCCGCGAGCTTTTCCCTGCGCTATTTCGGGGCGCAGGTTACTCACGCCATCTTCACGCAACAGAGCAATAAGAAAGCCGCCACTGTCGAGAACCGCCACTGTAAGCGGCTTCATGTTCTCCTTTTTACGCCATTCCAGCGCAAACGAAATGATGGATTGTGCGGCATGCAAATTGAGTTCCACGACTTGATCTCCCTGGATCTGATCATTCGAATTGCGCTGACTTTTATCCCCGGATATCCCGGCACAGGTCAGATATGTGCGGCTGACAGCCCAAACAGATCAGGCTGCAATGACTGCCTTGGTGCGGATTAATGTCTCGATGTCTGCAGTTTGGTAGCCCATCTCAACAAGAACTTCCCGTGTGTCCTGACCCAACACCGGGGCAGCTCGCGTGATTCTGGCCGGGGTTTGACTGAATTTTACCGGGTGTCCCAGGGTTTTGACCCGCCCTGCTTTCGGATGATCGACTTCAACGATCATCTCACGGGCTCGCGCCTGCGGATCCTCGTGCATTTCGAGAATTTCCAGAACCGGCCCGGCCGGCAACTTAGCCTCTTCCATCTTGGAGAGCCAATTCGCGGTGGTGTCCGTTTTGAGAAACCCATCAAGAATCCGCACCAAAGCTGGCAAATTCTTCATGCGCTGCAGGTTTGAGGAAAATCGCGGATCGGCGTCGAGTTCAGGTGCAGAAATCACAGTCAGGAATCTGAGCCAATTGCTTTGATTTGCGGCACCCACATTGATCCATCCATCGCTTGTCTCAAAAGACTGATAGGGCGCGTTCAAGGGATGAGCCGATCCCATCGGCTTGGGATTTTCGCCCGTTGCGAAGGCAATGGCGGATTGCCAGTAAGTCTGGACGATTGCCGCCTCAAACAGGGAAGTATCAACCTTTTGCCCCTGCCCGGTCTTGAGCATGTTTGCATAGGCCGCAGCCACGCCCATGGCCGCCAGAATGCCGGCATTGATATCGGAAATGGGTGCGGCAACCTTCACAGGCGGACGATCAGGCCCTTCACCGGTGATTGACATCAGCCCGGCCATTCCTTGGGCGATCAAATCAAACCCACCGCGGGCCGCATAAGGACCGGTGCGGCCAAAGCCTGAAATCTCGCAATAGATCAGGCGCGGGTTGATCTTTGAAAGCTCATCATAGCCGAGCCCCAGCCGTTCCATTGTGCCCAACCTGTAATTTTCAATCACAACGTCTGCATCCAGCAACAACTTGTGCAGAACCTCGACCGCCGCAGGATCCTTGAGATTGAGGGCAATCCCGCGCTTGTTGCGGTTCATCATCATGTAGGCTGCGGATTCACCTTCGATTTCAGGCGGCACAAACCTGCGGCTGTCATCACCAGTTGGTTTTTCAACCTTGATCACATCAGCACCCATGTCAGCCAGCATGAGCCCGCAAACAGGGCCTGCCATGATATGGGCCAGTTCGATGACTTTCATACCTTTGAGCGGGCCGGACGATACCGTCATTTGCCGGTCCACTCCGGCTTGGTTTTGCCGAGAAAAGCTTCCATGCCGATGCGGAAATCATCACTCATGTAGCACAAGGTGATCAGGTCAGCATCATCCACCTTTGTGGTCATCCGGTTGCGGCGCATGGCTTCCTTGGTTGCCCGCAAAGTCAATGGCGCCATATTGCCGATAGAATTTGCGAGGTCCTCTGCACGGGCCAGCAGTGATGCTTCGTCTGTCAAAATCTCGCTGATCAACCCGACAGAAAGAGCTTCATCGGCCATCATGAGCCTCGCCGTGAAGATGATCTCCCGGACACGCCCTGCTCCAACCAGATCTGACAGGCGTGCCAGGTTCGCTGCCGCCAGGCAATTGCCAAGGGTCTTTGCAATAGGGAACCCGAACTTCAAACTGGCTGACGCAATCCGCACATCACATGCTGCAGCGATCGCTGCGCCACCGCCAGTGCACGCGCCGTTGATGGCGGCAATCGTCGGCAGTGGGCACCGCTCGACAACATCAAGAACGCTGTTGATCCGCGCCTCATAATCCAGCGCATCCTGCGGTGTCTCAAACGCCCGGAACTGGGTCATGTCGGTTCCGGCAGCAAAGGCTTTGCCGCCAGCTCCAGACAGGACAATCGCGGTCACCGACCCGTCTGTCGGCACATCCCGGCAGATCTGGGCGAGCGCCTGATACATATCGAATGTCAGCGCATTGCGGCTTGCCGGGCGGTTGAACGTCACCCAGAGCGTCTTGCCCCGCAATTCCTGTGTCAGGTCAGGTGTGGTCCCGCTCATCGGTAGAAATACTCCACGAGGAACATCGGGACAGCCGGCACATAGGTGCAAAGCATCAGGACAGCCAGAAGGACGCCGACAAACCAGATGTTGACCTTCGAGACTTCCCAGATATTGGCCCGTGCCACCGAGCAGGCGGTGATCAGAACAGAGGCCACCGGTGGCGTCTGCTGACCAATGGCAAGATTGAGCGTGACAATCAGGCCAAAATGGACGGGATCAATGCCTGCAGCCGTAATCAGCGGAATCACAATCGGGATCACGAGGATGATCGCCGCTGCCGAATGCAGAAAGAAGCCAATGATGAGGAAAAAGAAATTCAGAATGAGCAGGATCGCCCATTGCTCGGTCGTGACCGACAAGATGCTCTCGGCCAGTTGCTGCGGGATCTGGGCGCGTGTCAGAAAGCCCCCCATCAGAACCGAAGCCGCAACCAGAAGCATGACCACTGCGGTCTGAATGCCGCCATCCAGCATCGCCCGCCGCAGGTGGCTCCAGTCGATGTTGCGGTACCATGCCGAAACAACGATAGCAGCCAGAACGGCAAGACCGGCAGCCTCAGTCGCGGTCACGTAGCCACCGAAAATGCCACCAAGAATGATCATTGGCAGGGCAAAGGCAGGAAGAGCATCAACAAATGTTTCGCGCACACGCGGCATGTTGAAGGCTTCTTCGGTGGGAAAATTGTAGCGCTTTGCAAAGAAGTAGGCGACGCCCATCAGGCCTGCGGCCCCAAGCAAGCCGGGCACCACACCGGCAACAAAGAGTTGTTCCACCGATGTATTGGCTGATGCCGCGTATAGGATCATCGGAATGGACGGCGGGATGATGATGGCGAGAGATGCTGACGATGACGTAACCGCCGCCGAGAACTCCTTGCTGTAGCCACGCTTTTTCATTTGCGGAATCAGAATTGATCCCATGGCCGCAACATCTGCGACCGCAGAACCGGAAATTTCGGCAAAGAACAGCGACACCCCGATATTGACCATGGCAAGCCCGCCGCGGACAAACCCGATCAGGCTGGAGACAAAATTGATCAGCCGGTCTGTGATGCCGCCGGCATTCATGATGGCGCCAGCCAGCACAAACATCGGGATAGCGATCAGCGAGAAATTGGTCGAGCCATCATACATGTCAAGCGCGATGGTCACCAGACTGTCGACGCCTTCGGTCAACACGAGACCGATGACGCCACACATGGCAAGTGCCACGGCAATGGGCACATTGATGCAGATCATCAGCATTAACCCGACGAAAATGGCGAATATCAGCATCAGACCCGATCCTTGTTTTTTTCAAGCTCAGCTTCGACTTCTTCCTCGATTTCGGCGTGTTCGAGCGAAATCCCCGCAGCAGTGGTCTTCCAGTAGCCAGGCAGACTGAGAAGCTGGCACAGAATAAATAGCAGGGCGCCAATCGGAATAACCGATTGCGTCAACTGCACTGGAACCCATCTGATCGAGATCAGGGTATCGCCTGCGAGCACTTCGAGAACCTGAAATCCTGCGCGCGCCATCAGAACAAAGAACACGAGGACAATGGCTTCACCCAGCAACAAGGCCGCCAACCGCAATTTGAGTGGAAAGGCAAGCAATACCGTGTCGAACCCGATATGGCGGCGATGCAGCGCCGCAAGCGCCGACCCGTAATAGGTAATCCATGCCAGCATGATCGCCGCCACTTCGTCATACCAGGAAAAGCTTTGCCCCAGCAGGCGCGCGATAACGGCAAGTGTCACGATCACGGTCAGAACGACCATGAGGGATATGGTGATCCACTCGAGTATCTTGCCCAGGACCGAGATGATCTTGGGCAGAAAGGAGGACGAGGTTTGCTCCATCACGGACCTGTCTGTTCTGTTTTTTCGGGTAAATTTCGAGTGGTCAGACAAGCTGTGGCCACCAATTGACGGCATCTTTCGAGATGACCGGGCAACAGGTTGATCCTGTTGCCCGGCATAAGATCAGTTGCTCTTGGCGAGACCGAGAACCTGGTCGATCATCTCCTGCCCGCCGTCAACTTCCTTGGCAAACGCCTCGTAAATCGGCTTGGAGGCCTCAATGAATGCAGCCTTGTCGGCCTCGTTGACTTCGACGCCTGCAGCCTTGATGACATCCAGCAGCTCGGTCTCGAGCTGTGCCGCCTTTTCATAGGTGAAATCCTGCGTCTTGTTTCCACAGTCAGTCAACATCGCCTGCACATCCTCAGGCAGTGCCGCGAACCCTTTCTGTGACGTCAAGACATAGCCAGGCGTGTAGACATGGCCGGTGATCGACAGATACTTCTGCACTTCCTGGAATTTTGCAGAGGCAATCTGAGCATACGGGTTTTCCTGCCCATCCATGACGCCTGTCTGCAAGGCTGTGAACACGTCCGAAAAAGCCATGGGTGTCGGGTTGGCTCCGTAGAGTTTGAACATCGACACACGCCAGACACCGTTCGGCGTGCGCAGCTTGATCCCGTCAAGATCAGCCGGAACGTTGATTGGACGGGTGTTGTTGGTGATGTGGCGGAAGCCGTTCTCTGCGAGACCGACGATGTGATAGCCTTTTGCCTCGGCCGCCGACTGGAACGTATCCATCATGGCGCCCTGAACCCGGCGCATATGGTCGCGATCGGAGATAATGTAAGGCATTTCAAAAATGCCGAACACATCATCAACCGAAGACATTATCGATGACGGCAGGGCAAAATCGACCTGGTTGAGCTTGAGCTTCTGCAGAAGCTCCTTGTCCTTGCCGAGCTGTGATGAACCGAAGGTCTGGACTTCAATCTTGCCGGCACTTGCCGAGTTCACACATGCTGCAAAATTATCTGCAGTTGCTTCAAACAAAGATCCAGGGGCGCCAACATGCCCGAATTTCATAGTCATATCAGCAGCAAAAGCGCTGCTGGCGATTCCAATTGCTGCAGTTGTTGCGAGCATTCTTGCGATAAATTTCATAGTTCTTCCTCCCAGTAGACTATTCAGATTTCGTCTTTTCACTCCGCCGCAATGCGTTATGCGTTCACCCCGTTAAGCGATTCCATTGCAGCACTTACGCCCCCGGACTTATGGGGAACGTCCGCCTTTTTCAGACCCATTTCCACGCCGGACAGAGTGGCCATCAACATCAGGTCATTGAAATCACCGAGATGACCAATCCGGAACACCCGGTCGGCTACTTTGGACAGGCCGTTGCCCAGCGACATGTTGTAATTCTTCAGGGTTTTCTCTCGGAATTGGTCAGCGCTATGCCCTTCGGGCATGAGAACCGCAGTCAGCACGCCACTTTCCTGGCCCTGTTTTGAACACAGAACCTCAAGCCCCCAGGCCCGAACAGCAGCGCGGGCCGCTCTTCCATGGCGCTGATGCCGCGAGAACACGTTGTCGAGCCCATCCTCATGTAACATGTCGATCGCTTCATTCAGCCCATAGAGCAGGTTGGTGCTGGGTGTGTAGGGAAAATACCCGGTCTTGTTGGGGCCAACCATGTCGGCCCAATCCCAATAGGAGCGCTGCAAGCCTGCCGTCTTGTTGGCCGCCATTGCCTTTTCGCTGACCGCGTTGAACGACAGTCCCGGAGGCAGCATCAGGCCCTTCTGGGAGCCCGACACAGTCACGTCGACACCCCATTCGTCATGATTGTACTCAAGCGAGGCGAGGCCGGAGATGGTATCGACCAGAAACAATGCAGGGTGTCCCGCACTGTCAATTGCCTTTCTAATGGCGGCAATTGGCGAGACCGATCCGGTCGATGTCTCGTTGTGCACGACACAGACGGCTTTGATTTCATGCGCTTTGTCTTCAGCCAGATAGGCTTCGATCAGGTCAGGATCTGCACCACCGCGCCAGTCGCCCTCGATAAACTCGGGCTTCAGCTGAAGCTTTTCGGCGATCTGTTTCCACAAGGTTGCGAAGTGCCCGGTCTCAAACATCAAGACCCGATCACCCGGTGAAAGCGTATTTACCAGTGCTGCTTCCCAGGCGCCCGTACCGGACGACGGATAGATGATCACATTCTGTTCCGTCTTGAAGATTGTCTTCAGACCGTTCAGCGCTCGCATCCCAACTTTCGCGAAATCCGGGCCGCGATGGTCAATGGTCTGCGCCGAGATTGCCCGCAGAACGCGTTCAGGCACCGAACTCGGTCCGGGTATTTGCAAGAAATGATGTCCTGTCTGTCTCATGATCCCCCCGGGATTTTGCCGCGTCTTACCCGACATCTATGGTCTGTTCGGGTCACGCATAATCTTTATCGTTGTGCAGATTACATTTTGAATTCATAATTATGTCAACCAAATTCTCGTTTCCATGATTTCTGGCCAGGTGGATCACTTGTCGAATATTGCTCAAATCCTTTCCAAACGCGTGCAGGGCGACATCATGTTCGACCGGTTTTCACGCGGTCGTTATGCAACGGACGCCTCGTTCTACCAGATGATGCCGTTGGGAATTTTGTGCCCCAAATCAGAAGACGACATCAGTGCCGCACTCGATATTGCGCGCGAGCAAGGCGTTCCCATCCTCGCCAGAGGTGGCGGCACATCGCAATGCGGTCAGACCGTCAACGAAGCGTTGGTTCTGGATAATACGCAATATTTCAATGATATTCTGGAACTCGACATTGAAAACAGGCGATGCGTCGTGCGTCCGGGCATCGTCCTGGATGAATTAAACCGAGCTCTAAAACCTCACGGCCTTTGGTTTCCCGTCGATGTTTCCACCGCATCCCGCGCAACAATCGGCGGCATGACTGCGAACAACTCATGCGGCGGCAAGTCACTTCACTACGGCATGATGCGCGACAACGTTCTGTCAATTGAGGCTTTCATGGCAGATGGCGGCAAGCATCATTTTGGTTCGGGCAACGTCCACCAGTCCGAATTCTACAAGGCGCTGTCCGCTGACCTGCTGGCCCTGGGTGCACGGGAGGCAGCCGAAATCGACGCCCGCTTTCCAAATGTGATGCGCCGGGTTGGCGGCTATAATATTGATGCCCTGGTCCCGAAGGCGGCTCCCAACAACCTCGCGCATCTCTTGGTCGGATCAGAAGGCACACTTGCCTATTCGACCGCGATCGAACTCAAGCTCTCGCCGCTGATTTCAGGCAAGGCCGTCGGTGTTTGCCACTTCCCAACATTCTATCAGGCCATGGATGCGGCGCAGCATTTGGTCACTTTGATGCCGCAGGGCGTGGAACTGGTGGATTCGACCATGATTGCGCTGGCGCGCGACATTCCAATGTTCCGAAAAACCATCGAGAACTTTGTGACTGGCGACCCTGAGGCCCTCCTGCTGGTGGAATTCATCGAGGAGGATTCGGCCAACAACGCGGTCAAGCTGCGTCAGCTTGAAGAGATGATGGGCGACCTCGGGTTCTCGTGGTCGGGAACAGGCAAGCAGTGGGGCGGGGTGACATCGGTTACCGACCCTGTTCTGCAAAACCAGATCGCCGAGCTGCGCAAATCCGGGCTCAACATCATGATGTCGATGAAAACCGACGGAAAACCGGTCTCCTTCGTCGAGGATTGTGCCGTGGAACTGCCGGATCTGGCTGAATATACATCTGGCCTGACAGATATCTTCGAGAAACATGGCACCAAGGGCACCTGGTATGCCCACGCCTCGGTCGGCTGCCTGCACGTCCGCCCGGTTCTCAATCTCAGGCTCGACAAGGACGTCAAGACGATGCGCGCCGTTGCCGAGGAATGCTTTGACCTTGTTGCACACTACAAGGGGTCTCATTCCGGTGAACACGGAGATGGTCTTGTGCGATCGGAATTCCACGAGAAGATGTTCGGTCCGCGGATGGTCGCGAATTTTGCTGAGGTCAAGAAGCGGTTTGATCCCGCCGGCCTGTTCAATCCGGGAAAGATTGTCTCCCCGCCGAAGATGGATGACCGGCGGCTGTTTCGCTATGGACCGGACTACGCGGTTCCCGACATGCATACCGAGCTTGACTGGTCTCAATGGACCGGTAGTGGTGGCGGTTTTCAGGGCGCCGTTGAGATGTGCAACAACAATGGCGCCTGCCGCAAGCTCAAGGGCGGCGTGATGTGCCCTTCATTCCGGGTCACCCGCAAGGAAAAGGACCTGACCCGCGGCCGGGCCAACACCTTGCGGCTGGCGATATCAGGGCAACTTGGCGCCGATGCCTTCGCCTCCGATGAAATGGCCGAAACCATGAAGCTTTGTGTATCCTGCAAGGGATGCAAGAGCGAATGCCCCACTGGGGTGGACATGGCGCGTATGAAGATCGAGGTGCTGTCCGCACGCGCCAGGAAAAACGGCCTCAGTCTTCATGACCGGCTTGTGGGATTTCTGCCGCGTTATGCGGTCTGGGCTTCAAAAATTCCCTTCCTGATGAACTTGCGTGACCGAATTCCCGGCCTGGCAGGACTGTCGGAAAAGCTCACCGGCTTTACGGCAAAGCGCGCGCTGCCGCAATGGAGTGCCGCTCCGTTCAAGGACAGCGAGCTGAAAGACAATAAGGCGCCACAGGCGGTGCTGTTTGTTGACAGTTTCAACCGCTATTTTGAGCCTGAAAATCTGCGCGCAGCGATCCGTGTATTGCAGGCAGCTGGCGTATCGCTTGATGTGGTAAAAGCTGCCGACGGTGGCAGACCCCTTTGCTGTGGCCGGACGTTCTTGTCCGTCGGACGGGTCGACAAGGCGAAGGAAGAAGCACAACGTCTTGTCGATGCTTTACTTCCCTATGCCGAAAAAGGTTTGCCCATCATTGGCCTTGAGCCCAGTTGTTTGCTAACCCTGCGCGACGAGATCCCTGCACTCCTGCCGGGTAAGGAAACAGCATTGATTGCAAGACATGCCTTCATGTTCGAGGAATACATCGCCGGCCAATCCGAAAATCCGGCTTTCCGGCTGGAACTGAAATCTCCAGGCGAAAAGATCATCTTGCACGGCCATTGCCATCAAAAAGCAATGAACGCGATGTCGAGCGTAGAACAGGTGTTGGCGATGATACCGGACACGACGGTTGAAAAAGTAGAAACCAGTTGCTGTGGCATGGCAGGTGCATTCGGCTACGGCACTGACACCCATCAGATATCTCTTCAAATGGGTGAGCTGGATTTATTGCCAGCGGTACGTGCTGCAGATTCCGGTGCAATCATTGTTGCCGACGGCACGTCTTGCAGGCATCAAATAGCAGACAATACGGACCGCAAGCCGTTGCATGTCTCACGGCTTCTCGACTTGGCACTAAAACAACAGGATGCCTGAGACGAAATGGATGCAATGACCGATACCAATGCAATTGAACGAAGGTCGCTTCATCTCGAATTGGTGGACCGCATTCGTCCGCTTATTGTCGAAAGCCAACTTAAACCCGGGGACAAGGTGCCTGAAAAGGACCTTTGCGAACGCTTCCGCGTCTCCCGCACTCCAATGCGCGAAGCCCTCAAGGTATTGGCGGCCGAAGGTCTTGTCCGGTTGGAACCCAATCGTGGTGCATGGGTGACAGTGGTCACTGTTGAAGAGGTGGAGGAGGTGTTTCCGGTTCTCGGTGCTCTCGAGGCTTTGTCCGGGGAACTCGCCTGCACCAACATCACCGATACTGAGATCAGTCACATCCGCTGGCTCCACGACCAGATGTTACAAAGCTATACGGACAGAAATCTGGCAGACTATTTCAAGACCAACCAGGACATTCACCGGGCCATTCTCTTGGCCGCAAAAAACCAGAGTCTGACAAATACCTGCCAGGCGCTGTCAGCGCGCATGCAAAGGGCCCGCTACGCTGCCAATTTGTCGGAGGAACGTTGGGCCGATGCAGTCAGCGAACACGAGAAAATAATCCAGTCACTCGAAGCCCGCGATGGCAAACAATTGAGCCAGGTTCTTGTTCAGCACATGGAAAACAAGAAAAAATCAGTCATCAAATGGCTAATGAGAGCGGCGGAGCAAAAATCATCCACCGGAGTGGAGGGATAGGCTTGCTACGGGCGGTTTAAGACCTTCCACTTTAGCCCTTCCTAACCCTTCCGGAAATGGCTGGACCGGATGGTGAGCTGCTTGCCACTCGTTGGACCGGTTTCGTTGCCAATTATACTACTCTTCGCACCGGCTGATCGGGGTCGACTTTTTTCATTTTAAGTCAGTAGACCACAGGTGATAGTTTTCCGCCGAGCAATGAGCAGGTCAAGTGGCAAGAAGCATACCCGCGCGAACGCAAAAATCGCCCCTGAGGGCGTTGTTTCTGCAGCGATTCTGTTATGATTTGGTTGCGGGGGCCTGATTACACAGAGGCTTGTGAGATCAGATGGTTGGCAGCAATATGATATTTTCAATATTCCTAGTTCAGATGGATTGCCACTGCGTCTTGTCAACGATGCTAATGTTCTGAAAATCCTGATAGCTCCGATTAAGTGTGGACCGGCTTAGGATTCAAGGATGCGAATTTGTCCTTTTGCAGAGAGGAGCACTCCTCCAACGCGGAAATTATTTCCGCGTTGGAGGAGTGCTCAGGCAACTGACAAGTTCGCAGCGCATCATTAGGCCGTTTCCGAATGGCCAGATGGCAAAGGGGACGGTGATCTACTCCGCTTGTGGCGACATTCTCGGCCCTTTGCCGACCTTTGTGTTATCCTCACCGAATGGCAACTTTGCGTTCAATGCAATTGTGCCATTAGGAATTGGATGACGGTTTTGCGGCGGTGAAAAGACTGTTTCTTCGTCTGGAACTTGCTGCAAAACAGCTGGTTATTTGACGTTCTGTTCTCAATTGAATTCCCCGTACTTTAGAGATATTGAATTCAAAATTCGGCATAGATGTTGATATACATATCGGGGAATTAGACGTGTCGAGCGGCAATAAACTTCCTTCAGCCATAACCGTAGATGCCTATTTTTTCGTTTTGGTCGCAGCTTTTGCAGCGCCTGGAACCTGCGAATGCAACCTAATTGGTCCTCGATCGTTCTTGAATCAGACTTCGTTATGCGCAGATGTCAGAACCCTGTCAGCATGCATCTCCCCCAAAACCACCAACTGGCGGTTATCCAATGACTTGGTTTGAATGGCTTGAGATCGTCTACGCTTACTGTACCACAGCTCAGCCTGTCGAAAATTGGCGACCTATCGCTGTATCAACCAACATCGTGATTGCAGTTGCGTATTTCTGGATTCCCACGGATATGGCGATTGTTTTCCTCCGATGGCGGCGCGAAATCCCTTTCCCGTGGCTGTGGGCTGGTTTCGCCCTGTTTATTATCGCCTGTGGTCTTAGCCATGTTGCCCATGCATTTCATTCATTGCGTCAGGCAACGCCCTACACGGCGATAGAGCTTGCTATTCTAGTCGTGACGGCAACGGTCTCGTTTGCGACAGCCGTCGGGTTCACCATTATCCTCCCCAAAATTATGACATTAACGGCACCTTCCGAGGTCAAGAAAAGACTTGAAGCGGAAATCGACAAAGCAACAGGCGATCTCGCACGTGCCCTGGAGGCAGAGCGGCTGTTGCTTCTGGAGGTCCATCATCGAGTGAAGAACAACCTTCAGGTCACCTCAAGCCTGGTCGGGCTCCACCTGCGCCAACTGCCCCCGGAACACCGTGAGCCTCTGCAAGCTCTCCGCGCACGTATCGGAGCGATGGCAGACATTCACAACCAATTGCGGGAGGCGGGTGTACGGTCACTTGTCAACACCGGAGAGAAAGTGCACCAAATACCGGTTTAAAAGCGCACCACTCCGCCGCAGCAAAAGTGCACCACTGGGGCAGAATGCGGGGGCTATTCCGGTTGAACTGCTTCCGGCGGTTGTGGTCGACGGGCTTTCCTTGCTGACGCCAGTCGGTAGCTGTCGCCATTCAATTCCAGGATATGCACGTGGTGGGTCAGCCGGTCGAGCAATGCGCCGGTGAGGCGTTCCGATCCAAATACGCTGGTCCATTCATCAAATGGCAGGTTGGACGTAACGATTGTCGAGCCGCGTTCGTAGCGGCGTGAGAACACCTCGAACAACAACTCTGCTCCCGTCGCCGACAAGGGAACGTATCCCAGTTCGTCGATGATCAGCAGATTGAAGCGGGCAAGCTGCTTCTGAAGCTTCAGCAGGCGTTTCTCGTCTCTGGCCTCAAGCAGTTCGTGAACGAGCGTTGAGGCTGTGATGAAGCCAACGGTGCGGCCCTTGCGGCAGGCTTCCAGACCAAGAGCCAGCGCAATGTGTGTCTTGCCTGTGCCGGAATTGCCGACCGCGATGACGTTCTCATTGCGGTTGATGTAATCGCAGCGGGCCAGTTCCAGAACCAGCATCTTGTTCAGCGACGGGATGGCCAGGAAGTCGAAGCTGTCGATGCTTTTGACCGCAGGGAAACCAGCGGCCTTGATCTTGCGCTCGACCATGCGGCGTTCCCGGTCGATCAGTTCCAGCTCGGCGAGCCTCAACAGATAGCGGGTATGATCCACACCCTCGGCAGCACTCTGTCTGGCGACCTTGTCGTATTCTCGCAGGAACGTCGGCAGCTTCAGCACCTTGAGATGATGGCCAAGTAGGATTTGGGGTGTGTCGCTCATGGGTGGCCTCCCGACAGAAGGCTCAGATAGCTGTTTGGTGAGGTCGCGGCCACATGAGCTTTGGGCAGATAGGGATAGACGGTCATGTCGAGCCGGGGTGGCCGGCGCTCCACATGGCACAGCACCAAATGCTTGACGGCATCAAAGCCGATCGTCCCGCGTTCCAGCGCCGCCTCGATACCGGCGATCACCTGCTCCTGCCGGAAGACCTCCATCAGGCGCAGAACCTGCACGAACTCACGCTTGCCCTTTTTACCCATCCGGGCTTCCATCAGGCGACGGATGGTGGCGAAGCATTCCGGTAGGTTCCAACCTTGCAGTGGCGCGGCCTGATCCAGCGCATTGGTCTTTTGTTCGATCAAGGCGAGGTAGTGCAAGGGGTCGAAGACGAAGTCCTCCGTCTCCCAGGATCGGCAATGGCGGGCGATCTCGTCGGCTCCACATGAGATCACCACCTCGTCGACATAACCGCGAACCAGAACATCCCTATGCCCGAAGGCGACGGGGACCGAATAATCGTTGCCCTTATAGCGGACCAACGAGAGCGAACTCACCCGGCCAGCGCGTTTGTCGCAGGGATCGTAGCCGACAACCGGAAGGGGACGAAAGGCAGCTACGTCATGGGTGAGCCGCTCTCCGATCGTGCCATGATGTCCGCGCAACCGGTCCCTCAGGCGTTGACGGCATTTGTCTTCCAGATAGGTATTCAAGGCTGCAAAACTGGCAAAGGCAGGCAGTGGAACCATGAAGTTGCGGCGGCAGTACCCGACCAGGCCTTCGACCTTGCCTTTGTCATTGCCCTTTCCTGGACGACCGAAACGGTCCTCGAACAGGTAATGCGAATGCAGCTCTCCAAAAATCCGCGTGCGCTTTCGTTTGCCGTCACCCAGTATCCGGGCCACCGCTATCTTCGTGTTATCATAAAGGATCGACAGAGGAATTCCGCCGAAGAAGGCAAAACCCGATACGTGACCATCACAGAAGGCTTCCGTCGTCTCCGCCGGATAGGCTTTTACAAAGCAGCCGTCCGAATGCGGCAGGTCCATGCACAGGAAGTGCAGCTTGCATTCAACCCCGCCAATGATGCCGACCGCTTCTCCAAAGTCGACCTGGGCATGGCCCGGCGCGTGCGCCAGCGGCACGAACATCTCCCGCTGCCTCAAATGCTGCTCACGGACATAGTCGCTGACAATCGTGATCCCGCCGGCATAGTCATGCTCATCGCGTAGGCGCTCGAATATCCGGCGGATCGTATGATGCTGCTTCTTCGGGCGCTGTTTATCATCGATCAATATCCGGTCGATGATCGGAATGAACGCATCCAGCTTCGGTCGCTTTACCGCTCGATCCCGCCGATACCCAGGCGGAACCGAAAACTGGATCATCTTCTCGACAGTTCGCCGGTTGATCCCGAACAACCGGGCCGCCTCCCGGCGGCTCATACCGTCCACCATCACCGCATGGCGCACACGTGCATAAAGCTCCAATTGCTTCATCCTCGCCCTCTGCAAAAAGCAGAAGACTAAACCACGGACCGCCGATCAACGACCGCCCGCGACCCGAAAATCAGGCCGCTTCCGTGGTGCACTTTCTCACCGGCGTTCTCA